>ORMF011631888.1_pt1 | contig 55143 bp, 53 predicted proteins | sample 1779871 | NCBI WGS metagenome assembly ORMF01 (sample SAMEA104232316, study PRJEB22302) | groundwater metagenome | biome: forest; feature: aquifer; material: groundwater | place: USA | collected 2011-08-07 | depth 5.4 m | reverse complement strand
TCCCGTGGCGGACAAACGCCCAGGCGAAACATTGCTGGTTTGTGTCGAGGAGTGCCACACGCTAAGCGCCCGCGCGCTGGATAATTCTCAATTTGATTTCCATCCGGAACGCTGGATCGGGACATCGTCCGTATGCCCCTCAATACCGATCGACAGGTCTTTAACTGTTGTATTAAGGACGCCGGCGATTTTGTCCAACTTTTCAAAAGAACTTTCGCGCAATTCCGCTTTTCCCGAATTGAATAAAACTTCCGCGACGAAAGTGATGACAAGCCCGCGGTCCATCATCTTTACGCTGACTTCTTCATCGCTGATTTCCTTGCTTAAACGTGCTTCCAGCTCCGCTTTGGCTTTTTCAAGGCTGTTGAGCCGGCCCTTAAGCTTGGCGATCTCCTCAACGTCAGTACGTCGCCCTTTCTGGAATACGATCGTGCACCCGCTAAGGGTAAGGACAAAGACAAGAGCCACCGATAGCGTTGAAAAATTTCGAAAAACCAAGTGCATCCATTCCTCCTTAATAATAAATAATATTAATCTCACCTTAACATAGGGATAATTCAAAGTCAAGCTCTTTATGACAACTTAAGCCACTGCAACGAGATACAGTCTAGCGCGTAATAATTTCCGAACGTTTTGTCCCGATGGAGATGTATTTGACGCCAACTTTCAGAAGCTTTTCCAGCCGTTCAATGTACCGGCGCGCGTTGACCGGCAATTGGGCATAGGTCCGGGCTCCGCTGATATCCGATCCCCAACCTTCCAATTCTTCATAAATGGGCTGGACATTGCTCAAGACCTCAAAATCCATGGGAAAATCCTTAAAAGTTTTCCCTTTATAACGATAACCCACGCACAATTTGATTTTCCGCAGATCCCCTAGGACATCCAGCTTCATAATGGCCAGTTCGTCAACATTATTGATGACGATGGAATAACGCACCAGTACGCTGTCAAACCAGCCGCAACGCCTGGGGCGCCCGGTCGTTGATCCGAATTCGTTGCCCTTTGTCCGTATCTCGTCTTTTAAGCTGGACGCGAATTCCGTTGGGAATGGCCCCTCGCCCACGCGCGTCGTATAGGCCTTGACGCAGGCGATGGTTTTATCAACGCGGGTGGGCGCGACCCCGCTGCCCGTACACAAGCCGCCAACGATCGAATTCGAGGACGTGACAAACGGATACGTCCCGAAATCGATGTCCAGGAAGGTTCCCTGCGCTCCCTCAAAAAGAACGGATTTTTTGCGGTCCATCTCCTGGTTTAAATAAAGCGCGGCGTCGCAAATATAGGGGGCAAGCTTTTTCCCGTATTCTACATATTCACCATAAATATTTTTAAAAGCGAAGCCTTTGGTATTAAAAACTTTTTGGAAGATCTCATTTTTTTCCCGGAGATTGTCTTCCAGCTTTGACTGAAGAACGCGCGGGTTGAGAAGATCGATCATCCGGATGCCGCAACGGCTGACTTTATCCGCGTAGCAAGGCCCGATGCCTCGCCCGGTCGTTCCGATCTTGTTTTTTCGCTTCGATTCACGCAGGCCATCTAAGATGCGGTGATAGGGCATCACGACATGGGCGTGGCCGGAGATTTTCAAACGCTGCGGCCCCACCTTTATTTTGCGGCGCGACAGGTCGGTTATTTCTTTCAAGAGCGCTTTGGGATCGATCACGACACCGTTTCCGATCACGCATACTTTGCCTTTGTGTAAAATAGCGGAGGGCAACAAATGGAAAATATATTCCTCTTTGCCGACCACGACCGTATGCCCGGCGTTATTTCCGCCCTGATAACGGACGGTAATATCGCTGTGTTCGGAAAGGATATCGATCAGCTTCCCCTTCCCCTCATCTCCCCATTGTGAGCCAACGACGACAATATTCATAGAATGCCTTTAGGTTACGATAAATAGATAAACCAGTCCCAGGCCAACGGCGATAAAAAGCGAAGAAAAGCAGATCCGCAGCCATGAAATGGCGCCAAGAAGATCGTTGCGCAATTTGGCGGAACGTTTAACATAGAAAATGATCCCCCATACTGTCAGTAACGGCAATGCAAATGCCAGCCCGTATAAAGCAAAAAACAAGGCAGTCAGCAACACATTGCTCCTGGCAAACAAAAAATAGTAAAAAGCGTAGATGTTCGGGTCTTTGGGCCACAATGAACCCAAAAGTACCGTGGCCAAACCTAAAATGACAGCGGGAAAAAATATGACAACGTTTTTTCCCGTTACCTCTTGGTTCTCCAACAGGAATCGCGGCAGTTGCTGCGCCGACGCGCTCGTCTTGCCTTGCCGCCATTGCTGGAACAACAAAAAACCCACGACCAGCAAAAAAACAGCCACCCCGAGTGAAAAGAAATAAAGAATGCGATTGACCGCCGGATACTCAAGCCAAAGGGTATTTTCTATCCACACCCTGCCAAATGTCAGCAAAAAGACCGTACCGATCGCAAACCTTCCGGAGCGAACGATATGTTGCGGCGCGCTTCCGGTCAATGCCAGAAATGTTAAAGAGCATAACACCATCGACAGCATGTAGGGATTGCAGCTATCGTTGGCGCCGAAAGCAATTGCCGCGACCAGGTAGTCCCCAAAGGTCATATCGGTCTTTAAACTTTCAACAATTTTACGTATAAAACATCTTTGGTGCTGCGCAGCCGTTCGATCGTTTTCTCCGGAACATCGCTGTCAACGTTAACGACGCTGATCGCCTCTCCGCCCTGCGTTTCCCGCCCCAAGGTGATCCCGGCGATATTGATCTTCGCCTCGGCCAGCAATGTCCCGATCGCGCCGACCAACCCGGGTTTGTCATTATTCTGGATGAACAGGATATACCCGTCAGGAATCGCTTCCATATAAATGTTGTTGATCTTGACGATGCGGGGTTTCTGATTGGCCGATAATGTGCCGAGGATCGCGAAGGGATCTCTATCCGTCTTGACTTCCAAACGGATGGCGTTGACGAATTCCTCTTCCTTGGTCGACACAACTTCCTGGACATTGATCGCCCGCTCCTTGGCGATCTCCAGGGCGTTGATAAAATTGACGGTTTCACCCAAGATCGGGGTCAAAAGACCGTTGACCAGTGACAACGTGACCGGGGCGACTTTATATTTGCTCATGATCCCGCTATAGGTGATCTTCACCGCGCTGATACGACCGGCGATCAATTGTCCAGAGAATTTTCCCATCCGGTAGGCGAGATTGATATAAGGTTCGAGCGTTTTGTACGCTTCGGCATCGACCGTCGGAAAATTGGCCGCGTTCATGATTCCCTTGCCTAAAAGGGCGTTGCGGATCGTCTCGGCGATCTCGATGGCAACGTTGATCTGCGCTTCCGACGTCGAAGCCCCGAGATGAGGCGTCATGATGCAGTTGTCGAGTTTTAACAATGGTGAACTCGCCGGAAGCGGCTCTTCATCAAAAACATCGAGCGCGCAGCCGGCAATTTGTTTTTCCGATAGGGCCTTGGCGAGCGCGGCTTCATCCACAATCCCGCCGCGGGCGCAGTTGATGAGACGAGCGGTTTTTTTCATCGAGCGGAGCTCCGCTTCCCCAATAAGATTTTTTGTTTCCGCGCTTTTGGGAATATGGATGGTAATATAATCGGATTGTTTGATCAGCGCTTTAAGGTCGACTATTTGCACGCCGAGCGTGGCCCCGACCTCCAGGGAAATATACGGATCAAAAACAATGACCACCATGCCAAAGGCCTTCGCGTAACGCGCGACCGTCGAGCCGATACGGCCGAAACCGATGATCCCAATCGTTTTTCCATGAAGTTCCACGCCGCTGAATTTGGAGCGCTCCCATTTCCCCGCCTTGACCGAGGCGCAGGCCTGCGGAATGTTGCGCGACAGGGCCAGGATCATGCTCATAGTGTGTTCCGCCGTTGAAGTAGTATTTCCCGCCGGGGTATTGATCGCCACGATCCCTTTTTGGGTCGCTGCTTTAAGGTCCACGTTGTCCAGCCCGACCCCCGCCCGGCCGATGAATTTCAAACGCGTGGCGGCCTGGATGATATCCGCGGTCACTTTGGTGCTGCTGCGCACGATCAAGGCGTCATAATCCTTGATGATCGCTTTCAATTGTTCCGGCTTAAGGTCGATCTTATAATCGACCTGAAATTCCTTGACGGCCTTCAGGATCTTCAGGCCTTCATCGGAGAGCTGGTCGCTGACAAGTATTTTGCTCATTACGGCTCCTATTTAATATTGTGCGTTACGCGATAAACACTTTTTGTGCGGCGGCAATACCGGCGCCCGGCGTAAATTTGTGCCCTAATTTTAACAGAACTTTCTCCAGGCAGGCGATCCCGGTCAAAATATCGTATTCATCGACGCAACCCATGTGCGCGATGCGGATGATCTTTCCTTTTAATGAATCCTGCCCCCCGGCGACCGAGATCCCGTAGGTATCACGCATCATCTTGACGACTTTGTTGCCATCGATCTCTGCAGGAAGCTTGATCGCTGTTAAGACATTCGATTGGCAGGATTCATCAGTGAAGATCGATAATCCCAGCGCCCTGGCCGCTTCCCGTGTGCCCTTGGCCAAACGCGCGTACGCCGCAAACAGATTAGGCAAACCTTCCTGCTTCATGCGCCGCAAACTTTCGTTGAGCGCGATGACAATTCCGATGGCCGGCGTAAATGGCGTGTCCACATCGGCCATGGCCTCTTTGGATTTGCGCAGATCAAAATAATAACGCGGGCTTTTGCAGGTTTCAACAAGTTTGAACGCCTTTGGACTCGCTGAAATGAACGCCAGTCCCGGCGGAAGCATAAAGCCCTTGTGTACGGCGGAAACGACCACGTCGATCCCCCAATTATCCATTTGCAGATCGATGATCCCCAGCGCACTGATCGCATCGACGACCAATACCGCGTTGGTATTGCGGACAACGCGGGCAACCGCTTCGACATCGGTGGTAACACCGGTGGAAGTCTCACTTTGTGTGATAAAAACCGCTTTGATATCTTTGTGCATGTCGAGTATTTTTTTGATCTGTGCCGGATCAACCGCTTTGCCCCAGGCGACCTTGATCACCTGCGGCTCAACGCCGTAGCTGCGGCAAAGCTCGCTCCAGCGTTCGCCGAATTTCCCGCCGTCCACGGTAATGGCTTTATCGCCGGGCGAAAGCAAATTACATACCGCTGCCTCCATCGCGCCCGTCCCGGAGCAGGTCAATAAATAAATGTCATTTTTTGTCTGGAAAACCTGTTTTAATCCTTCGACGGCTTCTTTGAGGTTCTCCTGGAATTGCGGCGTGCGGTGGTGGATGATCGGACGCCCCAATGCCGCGCAGATTTCCGGCGGGATCTGGGTCGGCCCGGGGGTGAGCAATAGATTGCGTTTCATCGTCAACTGCCTTTCTGTCAAAAACTTCGAGTTAACCGCTAGCTTTTCTTTGTTGTGCGAAAGCTGGTGATGACTTCATCGACCAGCCCGTATTCCTTGGCTTCCACCGCGCTCATATAAAAATCTCTGTCAGAATCCTTCTGGACCCGATCGAGCGGTTGTCCCGTATGGTTTGCCAATATTTGGCTTAAGGTCTCTTTCATCCGCAGAATCTCTTTGGCCTGGATAGAAATGTCGCTGGCTGTTCCTTGCGTGCCTCCCCAGGGCTGGTGGATCATGATCCGTGAATAGGGCAAGGCGAACCGCTTACCCTTAGCGCCGGCCGCCAACAAAAGCGACCCCATGCTCGCGGCTTGTCCGAGACAAAAAGTAGAGACATCGGGCTTCACGAACTGCATCGTGTCGTAAATCGCCAATCCGGCCGTGACCGAACCGCCCGGCGAATTAATGTAAACGCTGATGTCCTTGTTCGCGTCTTCGCTTTGTAAAAAAAGCAACTGCGCGATGATCAAATTGGCAACGGTGTCATCGATGGCTGTGCCGATGAAGATGATCCTCTCTTTAAGTAACCGGGAATAAATGTCATAGGCGCGTTCGCCTTGAGACGTTTTCTCAACGACCATTGGTACGAGTATTTGCGATTTTTGCTCCATCTTACTTAGCCTCCTCCCATTCTGCTTCTTTAAGTAGAAATTCCATGACCTTAACTGCCAGATTCTCCCCTTCGCCGACCGGTATATGTTCAAATTCGGCGATCTTATCAAGGATCAAATAGATGCGAATGTCCTTTTCAACGGATTCTTCGAGCTGCGCACGGATCTCATCCTCTTTCTTTTTGATGTCCTCCGGGGACAGTCCTTGCGAAGCAAGCCGTTGGCGGATATCTTCGAGCCGTCGCGTCAGCTGTTTTTTGACCAATGCGGTCGGTGTCGTCAATTTTGCTTTTTTCAGAAGATGTTCCGCGATCTGGTTCTCGATGTCCATCCGGTTGTGCCGATCTTTATCGATCTCCATCTGACGGGTGAGCGATTTGGTGAATTCCTCCAGACTGGGAAAACCAAGCCCGTGCGCGAAGGCATCATCGATCGTAACCTCTTTGCCTTCTCCCTGGCCTTTTTTGAAAAATTCCAGCGTTTTATTGATCTCATCCGGAGTGACAACGGAGTTTTTGCGCGTGACCTTGATCTTTTTGTATTCGCTGATCTTGACTTCGGGCTTGACGTCCAGTTTGGCGGTAAAGGTCATCGCCCCTTCCCTGAGATTGACGTCCAGGATCTCCGGCAGATCGATCGGCTTGATCTTTTCTCTTTCCAGTCCTTCCTGATAAACTTCCGGAATAAGCTCTTTAACGACCTCTTCCCGGGCAAGTTTGCTGTGCTGGGATTCCAGGATATGTCGGGGAACTTTCCCCTGGCGGAATCCTTTGACCTTCACGACTTTCCCGAGCTCTTCATAGATCTTGTCGAATTTTTTTGATACACGTTCGCGCGGGATCTCGAATTTCAATTCCAAGCGGACCGCGTCCAGTTTTTTTACGGCTAATTTCATGAATTTGTTGCCTCCTCCACAGTTGTCAGTTACATCCGGAATTTTTCGCCCAGATAGATCTTCTTGGCCTCCGGATCGTTGATCAGGTCCTGCGCCGTTCCGGAAATGAGAATTTTTCCATCGGCGATCAGATACGCACGGTCGGTGATGGAAAGCGTTTCGCGCACGTTATGGTCCGTCAGCAGAATTCCCAAACCGCGCTGCTTCAAATTTTTGATAATCTCCTGCGCCTCCGCCACCACGATCGGATCAATGCCGGAAAACGGTTCGTCCAACAAAAGAAACGACGGGTTCGTCACCAAGGCGCGCGTGATCTCAAGCCGACGACGCTCACCGCCGGATAACGTGTAGGCCTTATTTTTCGCCAGATGCGCGATATTTAATTCTTCTAAAAGCGACTGCAATCTTTTCTTGCGTTCCCGCGGGCTGAGCGGCAATGTCTCTAAGATCGCCAGGATGTTTTCAGCGACAGTCAATTTCCGAAAGATCGACGGCTCCTGGGCCAGATACCCCATTCCCAGCTTGCACCGCTCATGAATGGATTTATAGGTGATGTTTTCGTTATCAAAATAGATCTCGCCCGCATTGGGCTTAATAATTCCCACCGTCATGTAAAAAGTGGTCGTTTTGCCGGCGCCGTTGGGCCCCAGCAGCCCAACGATCTCCGAACGGCCGACAGAAATGCTCAAACCGTCCACGACCTGGCGCTGGCCGTATTTTTTGACGAGATTTCTAGTTTCCAAGAGCTGTAATGGCATTGTTCCCTTCGGTCACTAAAATAAGTTTCGGCCGGCCGGAAAGCGTCAGTTTGCGCTCCGTACCGCTGTAAACCGCTTTGTCGGCAAAAGATTGGTTGGCCCCGCGGATGATCACCACGTGCCCGGTGCAGATCATTTCTCGGATCTCTTTTTTTATTTCATCGAAAAATATCTCCATACGGTCGGCTTTCAAGGTCTGATCGGCCTGCACAGCAACCACATTATCCTGGAAAACAGCATACGACCTGGTCTGGTCGATCACCATGGGACCATCGGAGGTGATGGTGACATTTGAGGTAACCGCGGGTTCAGGCTCCGTATCCATTGTGACGGTCACATCCTTGTCGATCTGTGCCGTCTTCATGGCCGGATGCGCTTCCATTCCCGTGCCGGTCATCGTCATGTCTTTGTCCGTGATCAAAACATCGTCTTTTGTTTTGACCAAATCCTCGTTGCGGTTCCAGTCCAGCGAATCGGTCGTCATCTGGGTGCCCCGCTCGCTGGTGATGACGACATCTTTTTCCAGATGAATGATGCCGCTGGCCTGGTCGATGGTTCCGGTTTCGGCCGTCAGATTGACTTTTTCATCGCCGTACGATTCGCCGGCGACGTTGGAGATCTTGATTTTGTCACCAAGAATGTCGGCGTTATCCCCGTTTACGGTCCAGGACTTTTTCCCATCCTGGGTATATCCTTGCAGGTTGAACCCTTCAAATTGCTGGCCGGGTTCCCCCGCCCAAACAACGACGGTTCCTCCTAACAAAAAAATTTGTATCAAAAAAAATAGCTGGGGTTTGCTCATGAAATAATTATCCCATCCGTGCGACGATATTTTTCCATTTTCCCTGCGTTTTTAAGATCAATTCGACCACCTCACGCACCGCGCCGTCACCGCCGCGCCGCATCGTCACGTAATGGGCGACCTTTTTAAGTTCGGGCATGGCATTAGGTACGGCGATGGCGAGACCAACGCGTTTTAAAACCGGCAGATCAGGAAGATCATCTCCCATAAAACAAACCTGTTCGTCCGTACAGTTTACTTCATGGATCAAACGCTCGTAAACACTTGCCTTAGGATACGCATCCTGGCAGATTTTGTCAATTTTTAAGTCTTCGGCGCGGGCCGTTACCGCGGGCGCCGAGCGCGCCGAAAGGATGGCTGTCTTGATCCCTGCCTGGCGCAACAAGACCAGCCCGAAGCCATCTTGCACGTCAAAAAATTTCAGCTCTTTTCCCTGCGCGTCCACAACGATCTTGCCATCGGTCAAGACACCATCGACATCCATGACAAGGAGCTTTACTTTTTTAAATTTTGCGTTAAGGACGCTGTTCATACCAATCCGACCTTTAAAAGGTCCTGAACATCGAGGAGTCCGACCAGTCGCCGCTGTTTATCGAGAACGGGCAATTCATCAATTTTCTTTTCCTTCATGATATTGAGCGCTTCCGCCGCCAGCTTGTCTTTTAAGATCGTTATGGGGCTACGCGTCATGACCTCGGACACGCGCCGTTCCAGAACATTAAAATCGGATTCCAGATGCCGGCGCAGGTCGCCATCGGTGAATATCCCGACAAACTTTCCCTGCTTGCTTAAAATACAAGCCGAACCGCACCGGGCCCGGGTAATGGTAAATAAGACCTGTTTGACCCGCATGCTTTCAGGAACTTTTGAATACTGTACGCCTTTACGCATGATGTCTTCGACTTTTAATAAAAGTTTACGCCCGAGCATTCCGCCGGGATGATAAAAAGCGAAATCTTCCTTCTGGAATCCTTTGCGTACGATCAGGCAGGCCGCCAGCGCATCACCCATCACCAGCGTTGCCGTTGTGGAAGCCATGGGGGTCAATCCCAGCGGGCATCCTTCCTGCTTGACGGAAACGTCCAGCAGGACATCCGCGTGTTTCGCGAGGGTCGAATGCCGGTTGCCCGTCATGGCGATCGTGCGTGAACCGATCTTTTTAATGAGCGGTAAAAGCCGTTTTGTCTCTTCCGTCTCGCCGCTATTGGAAATGATGATGACAACGTCATTGCGGGTCACTTGTCCCAGGTCACCGTGGATGGCCTCGGCGCTGTGCATCCACAGGCTCGGTGTCCCGGTCGAGGAAAGTGTCGCGGCGATCTTGCGGCCGATGATTCCCGTTTTCCCCATGCCGGCAACGATCACGCGGCCTTTGCATTTGGCGATCAGGTCAACGGCCTTTAAAAAATCGCGATTGATCCGCCCCGCCAGATCCGCAATGGCCCTAGCTTCGATCGCAATGACTTCTTTGGCTTTTCGGATCGTCATTTTATCCTTTAGTGGTTCGCTTGATGATCTTGTCGATCGCTTGCAGATCGATCAGTAACTTTTTAAGCGCATTGAGCGCTAGCATATTCGGCCCGTCGGAAAGTGCCTTGGCGGGATTCGGGTGCACTTCCATGAAAACGGCATCACATCCGGCGGCAACGGCGGCCCGGGATAAAAGCGGGATGTATTCGCTTTGACCACCCGACGCGGTCGCCAATCCTCCGGGTTGCTGCACGCTGTGCGTGGCGTCAAAAACGACCGGATAACCGGTCTCGCGCATGATGCTTAACGACCGAAAATCGCTGACCAGCGTGTTGTATCCGAAGCTGGTTCCCCGTTCGGTCAACAGAATGTTTCGGTTGCCCGTGCTCTCGATTTTTTTGACGACCTGGACCATGTCCCACGGCGCCAGGAATTGTCCCTTCTTAATGTTCACGGGTTTCCCGGTTTTTCCGGCCTCCAGAAGAAGGTCCGTCTGCCGGCACAAAAAAGCGGGGATCTGTAATACATCGAGGACTTCGGCGGCTTGCTCGATCTCCTGCGGAGTGTGCACATCACTTAAAACCGGAACCCTGAATTCTCGCCGGACTTCGGCCAGAATATCGAGCCCTTCAACCCAACCGGGTCCGCGAAATGATTTAAGCGACGTTCGATTAGCTTTGTCGTAGCTTGCCTTGAAGATCAGCGGCACCTTGACCTGAGCCGTGATCTCTTTTAACGCGCGGGCGATCCCTAACGTCATTTTTCGGCTTTCAATGACGCACGGCCCGGCGATCAGGACGAACGGTTTTCCCCCGCCGATTTTGACCGCGCCCACCTGGACTACTTTATTTTTCATTGAAAATCAACTCCACTCTCGTGATTTACGAATGCGCTGTTCTACCAACCCGTTTTGTTACCGTAAAAGTTTTTCCACGCGGGCCAGATCCTCCGGGGTGTCCACGCCGACCGTTTCAATATCGGTCAGGATCGTTTTAATTTTAATGCCCGCCTCCAGCGCCCGCAACTGTTCCAGCTGCTCCGCCTGCTCCAGCCGCGACTTCGGCATATCCTTGAACTTCAGCAAAAAACTTTTTCGGTACGCGTAAATGCCCAGATGTTTGTAATATTTGATCTTGCCAATACCGGCCCGATCACGGTCGTAAGGAATAACTGATCTTGAAAAATATAATGCATCGCCGCTTGAATCGATGACCACCTTGACAACATTAGGATTTTCCAGCTCGTCATTCGTCCGGATGAGCTTGATCACCGTTGCCATAACGCACGTTGGATCGCTGTGGAGCGCCGTCACCAGAGCGTCAATGATGCTGTGATGGATGAGCGGTTCGTCTCCCTGGATATTGACAATGATCTCGGCCGTGACACTGGCGACGGCTTGTGCGATCCGGTCGGTGCCGGAAGCGTGATCTTGCGACGTCAAAACCGCTTTCGCCCCGAACGCCCGGGCCGCTTTTAGGATCCGCTGGTCATCACAGGCGATAATAACTTCTTTGAGTAATCGGCTCTGCCGGGAACGCTGCCAGACATGTTCGATCATCGGCTTGCCGTTGATCTTTGCCAGTACCTTGCCTTCAAAACGCGTCGCGCCCCAGCGGGCCGGAATAACGCCGATCGCCTGCATGGTCACTGGCTCCTGACTGCTTCCAATAATTCCGGTTTGGTCACCGCGACAGTGCCCAGTTTGCCCACGACGATCCCCGCGGCCAGATTGGCCAGATCCGCGGCTTCTTTTTTTCTCGCGCCGGCACTTAAACCCAGCGTAAACGTGGCAATGACCGTGTCCCCTGCCCCGGAAACATCGTAAACTTCCCTTGCTTTTGTTTTGATGAGAACAGGATTTTTTTCCTTTTCAAACAGCCGCATTCCATGTTCTCCCAATGTGATCAAAAGACATTCCAGGTCCAGGTATCGCCGGAGTTCTCGACCTGCCCAATTGATATGATCCTCATTGCGCAACTGATCAGAATGAATTTCTAACTTTTCCGGCAAAGTTGAAGTAATTTTGATATTACGAATGGCGTTTTCGGTTTCCTTAAGGTTCGGCGTGATCGCCGTGACGTTGCGGTAATAACTGAAGTGCTCGACCTTGGGATCAATGGTAATGATCTTCTTTTTCGTCAATGCCAGATCCCGGACAAAACTGACCAATTGCGGTGTGATCAATCCCTTTCCGTAATCGGAAAGAATGACCGCGTCGCAGGACGGCAGCGTCTGGCGGACAAAATTCATGATCTTGGCGGAAACAAGTTTGCCGGGGATCCCTTCCGTTTTCTCCCGGTCGATGCGCACGATCTGTTGATGTTGTGCGATAACCCTGGTCTTGTAGATGGTCGGCACTGTTTTATCCACAAAAATGCCGCGCGTGTCGATCCCCTTCCTGTGAAGCTCTTTTAATAGGATCTGCCCTTCCGGATCATTGCCGATCCGGCCAATTAAAACGGCTTGCGCGGTCAAACCACACAAATTGTGCGCCACATTGGCGGCTCCTCCGATTGTATAGAAGGATCTCTCCTGGACAACAACCGGGACCGGCGCTTCAGGCGACAACCGGGAAACGTGGCCTTGGATATACTGGTCCAGGATGATGTCCCCGATCACCATGATTTTCTTGCGATGGAATTTGGAAATGATCGATCGAAGCTCTGTCATATGAATGCTGCCTTTTATCCGTTGACTAAAAAGAAACGAAGAATTCTAACACAGTTTAAATAGGGCGTCAACAGCTTCCAAAACAGCATGTGTGGGAATAGCTTCCGAACATTCACCGGCGCTTTTATCGCCGGATTTCAAGGGGGGGACGCTCACAACCCGGGAAAATTTTCCAAGCGGTTGCCAGCGTTGAGGATTGATCCCCGGTTGGTTGCGGGTAAAGATGGATACACACGGCGTTCCCGCGCCCGCAGCGATATGAGCAGGGCCTGAATCATTGGAAACCAGCAGGTTACATCGCTTTAACAATCCTGCCAGTTGGCCCACACCTGTCTTCCCGGTCAGGTCCCAAACCGGCACGGCAACGCGCGATATGATCCGCTGGGTAACGCTGGTCATTTGATCTGTGCCAATAAGAACGATTTTTGCTTGGTAACGTTTGGTCAGTTGCCCAATAAGCTCGACAAATCGCTCTTCCGGCCAACGCTTCGCCGGGTCACTGGCCCCCGGGTGGACGGCGATCAAACGTTCCTGTTTGCTAATATGTTGCTCGTGGCACAACTGCATGATCCATGCCCAGGCATCGGCGGAAATGGGAACATAGACATCTTCAGCAAGATCGGCCAACGATTTGTCAAATATTCTATTTTCGGAGATACCCAAATGGCGCAGCACGTCCAAACAATATTGCGCTTCGTGCTTGCGCCCTAGATGCCGCTCATCCTGGATCGGATCGTTGAGCAAGAAACCGAATTTTTCGTTTTTGTATCCTGTCCGCCGCGGAATCCCCGTCACCCAACAAAGCAGATTGGTGCGTTTTTTGGTATGATAAACGATCGCGACATCGAATTTTTTCCGCCGTAAATAGGCAACAAGTCGTCCGAAACCGATTATGCCGCGGTGAACGCCGCGGCGATCGTCCACGATGACCTCATCCAGATATGGGTTTCCCGCGACAAGCTCCCGCGTTAACGGCGCGACAAGGATCGAAATTCGCGCCGAAGGATATGCCAGGCGCAAGGCCTTGATGGCCGGCGTTGTCAGGATCACGTCCCCTATTCGGTCGGTGCGCACGATCAGAATGTTCTGAAAATCGCTCATGGAATATTAAAGACTACCCGCTCGCCGAGCACTTGAAACGCGCCCAAGACATCTTGTGCCGTGATTGCGGCCATGCAATTGTGCCGGGCAGGATCTTTCGGATTTTGGCACGCTGGACAATTTTTATTTTTTTGCAGATAATGCCCTTGCAAACCCCAAGGGCCATATTTTTTGACATCGCTGGGACCGAATAGCGCGAGAACCGGAACATCCAGATAGCTGGCCAAGTGCATCGGCGCGCTGTCATTGACCAGGGCTAATACCGCCTTTTGGGTGACTGCGGCTAACTGAACGAGAGTTGTGCGTCCGCATAAATTGATCGTATCGGCTCCCAGAACTTCCACTATCCGCTCGGCACCGCCGCGGTCAGCCTCATCACCGACAAACACGATTTTCAGTTGATAACGTTTGATCAGTTGATAACACACTTCCATAAATCCTTGCGATGTCCAGCGTTTCGCTTCATTCGCCGCGCCCGGCGCCACAACAATATATTTTTGATCCGCCCCCCATGTCTCGCGCAACAAATTAAATATATAAGCTCCTTCTTCCGAGGGAACCGCGAGCGCGTAACGCTTTCGTGATTCGGTTTCATAAGGATAAACCGAATGCAACCGCCGGAGATGTTTATATTTCATATGTACGACGGCATTTTTGCCCACTATTGCGGGCGTACGGTATCGAGGAAAGACCAGAAACGGTATAGCGGTGTTACGCAGATCGACGACCAGATCAAAATGTTCGCTACCCAAGCTCACGACCCAGGAAATCGTTTTCCAAAAGGGTTGGCTTTTATCAAAGACATGCACTTTGTGGATGAACGGGTTCCGTCTGAACAATGTCTCGGCCTTGGGTCCCGCCACGATCGAGAATTTCGCGCGCGAAAAATCCCTGAGCAAAACATCCATGACCGGCAGCGTCAGGATAACGTCGCCAATGTTACTTAGGGAAATGACCAGTATTTTATTGATCTTGGATCTGTCGAATCGCATCAATGACCTTGTTCACGCTGACCGCCTGCATACAAGTATTGTCGGAACATTCCAGATAATAACATGGCCGACGATTACACCCCACATCGGATTGCAGGATGACAGAACGCCCGCGGCCGCGGGGCCCGGTTATTTCCGGACGTGTTGGACCGAAGATGCCGACAACGCTCGTCCCCACGCTGCTGGCGATGTGGATCGGTCCCGAATCCGCAGATACGACACAATCCGCGCGTTTCATAAGGGCCACCAGTTGCTTTAGGCCGATTTTTCCGACCAAAACGATGGGCTTATGACTTAAATCGGAAACGATCTCCGTGGCCAAAGCAACGTCGGCGCTGGAACCGGAAATGACAACTTTAATTTTCTCGTCTTTCAGCAATTGTTCGATCAGCGCGGCAAAATAGGACACGGGCCAGCGTTTCAGGTCCCAGTTCCCGCCGGGATGGATAACGACAAGAGGATCTTCTTCCTGGACATTATGACGATACAGGATCGCGCGAATTTCCTTTTCCGATTCACTGTCGACCGTTAATGAGCTGGTGCGGTCAGCAACGGTCATTCCGGTGGATTCCAGGATGTGAAGATAATAATCCAGGCGATGGACCTTTTTTTCATCCAAGGGCTTGATCCCCTGCGTTAGAAACACTCCCCGGCCTTTGGTGGCATATCCGATACGTTGCGGAATTCCCGCGCAAAACGCGAGCAGCGCGCGGGTCAAGGAGCGGTGCAATAAAAAAGCGGTATCAAAATGTCTTTTGGAAAGATCATGGATCAGTCGCAGTTTGGCGAATGCACTCCGGTGAGCGCCCTGCTCGTCATAGACGATGATCTCATCGATCCCGGGAACTGACTCTAAAATCTCCCGGACGCGCGGCACTGCCAGACAACTGATCTTCGCCTGCGGATACGCCGTCTTAAGCGCCCGGAAGATCGGGGAAGAAAATATTGCGTCTCCCAGCCAATTTACATTCACAACGAGAATTTTTTTCATGGCGATGTCTTTGAAATTACGCTCTTGTAGAGTGTCAGTGTCTTTTCCACCATCATATCCGCGGAACAACGCTCCCGGACAAATTCTCTGCCGGCTTTTGCGATCTGTGCCAGGCGACCTTTATCGCGTAAGGCCCCGAGGATCGTTTGCGCCAATGCGGCCGGATCTTCCGGCTCAACCAGGAATCCGGTCTTGCCGCTCTCAATAAGACTCGGGATCCCGCCGACCCTTGACGCGACGACCGGCACGCCGGAAGCCTGTGCTTCCATTATGGAAAGCCCCAACCCTTCCTGACGGGATGGCATGACAAAAATATCCAAAACAGGTAAAATTTCCGAAACTTTATAGGTCAAAGGATAAAAAAATACGGTTTGCTCGAGGCCCAGGCGCTTAACCATCCCCCGAAGTGCTGGTTCCATTTTTCCTTCACCTGCCATGATCAATTTGACATCCGGGACCTGTTCCCGGATTTTCGTCATCGCGTCGATCAGGACATCCTGGCCCTTTACATCCGACAAACGGGCAATGATCCCGAGCACGGGTGCTTCTCCTAAATCATATTTGTGACGCAGCTGGCGTTTTTGGTCCTCATCCGCAGGCGCATACATCTGAATATCAATGCCGCTGGGGATAAGCCGGACACGCTCGCCAGCAATTTTAAAATCATCACGCAAATGTTTTTGCACCGCTGTACTGATGGCAACAGCTGCATTTCCCCAACAAGGAAACATCTTTCGGGAAAAACGCGGTTTAAAGAATCCGTGGCACGTACTGACAAAAGGGCGCTTGGTCATCTTCGACAAGCACGATCCCATGACCTGCGTTATCCGCGTCTGGGCGTGAATGATATCGATCTCTTGCCGATGAATATATTGTTTCAATAATGGCAGGACACAGTAGATCCGCGGATCGAGTTCTGATTTTGTGCGGATATTTAAATTAAGAAGACGCACGCCCAGCGCGGAGAAGTCATCCTCCAGATCTCCGCCGCTGGAAGCGATGTGCACGCGTACCCCGCGCTCGGTCATCCCTTTACTGAGCGTCAATAGATAACTTGTGATCCCGCCCGCGTTAAGATGCGTCGTTAAAAAAAGGACATTCATGACCGTATCCCCATGAGCATTTCGATCTTACTGGCAACTTCATCCGGAGTAATATCCCGCATGCACACATGGGTCGTGATCAGGCAGCGCGGACTATAGCAGGGCGCGCAGGCGGGTTTTTTTTCCAAAATGACCAGATGCTTAGCGGGCGGCTGGTGCCTTCGGGAATCCGTCGGGCCAAAAAAGGCGACCAGCGGCGTGCGCATGGCCGCGGCAACATGCAATGGCGCCGAGTCGGGCGTGATATAGACCTTGCAGCGTTCAATGAGCGCGGCCAACTGCAAAATATCGGTACGCCCCACAAAGACAGCTGGCTTGGACTTCGTCTTCGCCAAAAGTTGCTCGACAAGCGGTTTATCTTTTTCCATGCCGGTTAAGAGCACGCGGATACCTTTGCTGGAGAGCAGGTCGCATAAACGCGCGACATGTTCCACTGGCCAATTTTTTGTCTGCCACTTTTGCGAAGCGGCGATGTTGATGCCAACAATCCGGGTGACATTACCCAGCCATTCCGCATCAAGAAGTTCTTGAGCATATTTTCGATCCCGGGCGGACGGCCACAGCTCCAAAGACAATTCTCGCGGGGGCGCTATCCCGATCGCATTGAGCAACTGGAATTGATGCTCGACCGCCGGGATATCGTTACGATATTTTCTCAACGGATTCGAAAGTAATCCGCCCCATTTTCCGTTATCGTAACCGTAGCTTTCCCGCGAAAAACTTAAAAAAGCCAATAAATGGCTCTTGCGGCTATTTTGAAAATCAATGATTTTATCAAACCGGTATTTACGCAGCCGGTACGACAACCGTATCGCCCGCAACCACCCTTTACTTTTCTGTCGCGTATCATCGATGATAAGCCCGTCCAGATAAGGACAATTATGCAATACCTTGCGTGATTCTTTCCCGACAAGACAATAGATCTTCGCCCGCGGATATTTCTCCCGCAGCGCTTTTAATGATGCCGTAACGAGAACCACATCGCCCATGGCGCTGATCTTGATCACAAGGATGTTTAAAGAATCGAGCAGCTCTTTATAAACTTTCAGCGTTTCGGATGCCATGCGCTCCAGGGTAAACTGCTCCAGCAATTTTTGCTTTGCCGCTTCGACCATCCGGGCGGCGAGTTTTTTATCGTTAAGAACGCGTATGACGGCCCTGGCCATGCCATCAGGGTCTTTCGGCAGGACCAATAAACCCGTTTGTCCGTCATCGATAATATCAACGACACCGCCTACGCTGGTGGCAACGACCGGAACATCCGCAGCCTGGGCCTCCAAGATCACCCTCCCAAAAGCTTCCTGGGTCACCGTCGAAAGAACGAGCACGTCGGTTTGTGCCAAGAGTTGCGGGACATCCCTGCGGTTTCCCAGGAACTCAACATGTTCCTGGATCCCCAGACGGCGAGTGAGGACTTGCAATTCGTTCTTGTAAGATTGTTTGGCTGCGGGCGCGTCGCCAATGACCCAGATGCGTATATTGGGCATCGCCCGGACAACCTTCGCCATCGCGCGTAAAAAGAACGCATGCCCCTTCAAGGGCGTCAGGCGTCCAACGATCGTAACGGTAAAAAATGATTTTCCGCTGCTGCCGGGACGTTCTATCCGAAATTTTTCCACGTCAACGCTACGGGGAATATAGCGAATGCTGTTGGACAACGCGCCAAAATGCTCGATCATGTGGCGGCCAATGACCTTGCTGGGGACGATCACCAGCTTGGGCCATCCCATCACTTGGCTGAAGATACGATTGCCATAATATCCGTGACAGGTTGTGATAAACGCCGCTTGCGTCCCGCGACAGGCAAAATAGGCGATCCAGGCCGGCACCCGGGAACGGGCGTGGACAATATCCACCGCCTCCTGCCGAATGATCGTGCGCAAGGCCTTGATGCATTTGATCATCACCCACAATGATTTTTTGTGAACGGGCAAACGGTAATGCTTCGTGCCTGCGGCTTCCAGCTCCGGGACCAATTCACCGCCATTCGATACGGTAACGGATTGATGCCCGTGGTCAACTAAATATTTCGCGAGGTCGACCGTACCGGTTTCCACGCCCCCCACGTTGAGCTCAGGTAAAATTTGTAAAACTTTCATTGTCTTTATAAATTAAATGATTTTCCGGATGGCTTCCAGCATCACCGGATTGTCGTCCAGTGGTTTGGTCTGGATCTTGCCTTTGGCGACGTCATAGACGGCGTGTCCGATGTCTTTGATGCCGCTGGCCAGGACGTATCCGTGCGAGCCCAGTTTTTCGATAAAATCAAGATGTTTGTTTGGCATGCCTGTCTTCTTTTTGCGTAATTCCGGGAGAAAAACGATCGTATTCTTCCCCGAGCTGGCCGCCTCGGAAACCATGGATATGCTGTCGCCGGAAACAACCTGGATATCCGATAGTCCCAAAATACCTCCCACCGCTTCCGGAACGTTGTCCTGGCCGGCCAGTATCAACAACGGGCAACGCGGATGTTTACGCAACCGTTTATGCAAAAGCTGTTCGACCGCGGCCGGTGTCCGGCGCGAGGTGGTGGCTAAAATGTCGGCGTTGATCTCCTGTGCGACTTCGGTCAACTGATGAACCAAAACTTTCAGCTGATGCTCGTCCAAAAAAATATTTTTAGAATCACCACCGATGAAAAGACCGATCTTTAACTTAAGATTATTTTTCAGGTGTGAATACCGGTTCAATAAAGCCCGCGACTGTTCGGCCTGATATTCTGATGTAACGAGGTTCGGCGCGGCTTTTGTGTAAACGAGTGACACTCCCGAACCGTAACTTTTACGCATTTCATGCTGGGGCAAGATCACCAGCTGGAATCGCCGGTATCCCAACAAACCGGGCTTGAGGATCGTAATGCTTTTGGCACCATAATCGCGGGAGAGAAAATTGTTGACCCCCGCCACGCCGGAACCGCAGGAAACGATGAATTCCGCTTTGACCCGCTGGATCTGTTGGAATGATTCAGGCGTCAGGAATCTTTTTAGCCACCCCAGTTGCGCCCGATAAAAGACCGGCGGGACCAACAGGTTCAAAACAGTAAATACATTTCGGTGAAGTTGGCTTCGAAAAGCAACTTCAATGACCCGGACAGTCGATAATATGTTGCGTTCGCCCAGCGCTTTTTGCAGCAATCCGGCGACCGCCTGGGACTGGCGCAGGTGCCCGGTTTTTCCGTCATTTAAGATGGCGATGCCGGTTTCGTTAGAATATTTCCAGATCTTGTAGAACCACATGTATTCCGATGGATAGCGCTGGATATAATCTTCCATGGTCCTGGTGATCCGGTTTAAGTTCGCCGGGATGTCCTTTTCCGGATTCCCGGTATTGACCAAATCCAGAGGCTTATGCACGATCATCTTGTGCCGTCCGTTTTGTTCCCGATGGATAATGCTAAAACAGATCGGTACGCCCCATTTTAATCCCATGCGGATCGCACCCACGGACATTGAGGCGTTGCGTCCGAAAAACGGCACCAACACCCCGTCTTTGCCCCCTTGGTCGACCACCATCCCGATGACTTCATTATTTTTAAGACTCCGGACAAAATCGCGTGTGTCCATCCCGCGTGAAAGAACGACATAGCCGCCACACGAACGATACCAGTTTAAAAGTTCGTCCAGGCGCGAATAGCGGGTTTGTGGTTTGACCATGACCTTATAAGGCAGATCCAGCATCGCGCACGACAAACTCGCCAGCTCCCAGCTACCAAAATGCATGGCCAGCATGATGGCGCCCTTGCCCTGCTGCCGGCCTTCAGAAAGATTTTCAATGCCTTCAACCGTGATAAATTTTTGAAAATTTTCCGGATTGATCAAGGGCATGCGGAACAGGTCGATAAAATTCTGCCCGTAATTGCGGAATAATTTTTTTGTGATGTGTTTTAACTCGGCGGGTGATTTGGAATCGGCAAAGACCATCTTCAGGTTGGCGTAGGCGAGAGTCTTGTGTTTTGTGTCGAAATAATACGCCAATACCCCAATGATCTTGCCGATAAACAACGCGATCGGTAACGGCAATAAACGCACAAAGGCGCCAAAAACGCTAACGCTATGAAAAATCAAGGATTCGTTTAAGGAAGACATTTTCTCCTGCGCCATCACGGACCACCAATTCAATGTGCAATGCAAAAAGCTCTACATCCCTAGCTTGCCGAAATTCATCCCGTAAGCCATCCAATTTAACGGCATCTTTTTGCGTCGTTACGAGGATTTTTACTTGATTACGGCGACAGTATTCCAGGACACCCTGGATATCTGGTGTATTATAGACATAATGGTCGGCAAAGTTAAATGCTTTTTGGATTTTTGCCCCTGATTGCGTCAGCGTTGCTGCGAACGCCGCGGGCGCACCAAGGCTGCACAAAGCACACACCGTTTGGCCGGCGATAGTCCACAATTCACGCGATTCTCCGCTCTTAAGATCTGTCAGCCGCATAGGGCGGTGGACAGTTTCGATGAGAGGTTGCGCGCATCCGGTCGCTGCCAAACGCTGACGGATCGAATCAAGATGCCCTTCTCCCAAATCTGCTTTTGTCAGGACCAACAGATCCGCCCGGAGCAACGCTTTTAACGGTTCGCGCAATATCCCCCGCGGCAGAAGATGGCCGTTCCCAAAGGGATTTGTGGCGTCAATGGCAATAATATCCAGATCTCGCGCCAAGCGCCAATGCTGAAAACCGTCATCTAAGATAAAAACATCCGCTTGATCGTTTTTGAGAAAATTTTCGGCATTCTTGATCCGATCCGCTCCGGTAAGAACAGGTATGTCCTCCAGGATTTTTTGCATCATGGCTGCTTCATCGCTTTGTTCACCGCCATGCCCTATACCCCGCCCCATGTAGCCGCGTGTTAAAATAACCGGCTTAAGTTTATGTTGTTTGTAGATCTGTGCTATTTTGATGACCAGAGGGGTCTTGCCGGTACCACCGACCGTAATATTCCCCACACTGATAACCCGGCACGGCAAACGACGTTGTTTTAAGATCTCTTTTCGATAAAGCCAGGCCATCAGAGTGACCACAAATAAATAGAGAAACGAAAACATCCACAGAAAAAATCGCAATGCACCGATGAGCGGTCCATGAACCGTATCCGTCACAAGGCGGTAAGGGAAATTGTTCACGATCCGAGTATCTCCTCAATGGCTTTAACGGTCGCTTCGGTTGCCCCTTGATGGCGCGCAATCTCCTTTTGCGCCTCAAGACCGATTCGCTCGCACCGCTGGGGGTCATACAGTAAACTGCGTAATTGTGCGACCATTTCCTGCGGCGTATTGACCTCCAGCAAAGCACCGGTGGGCGTAAAAATGTTGACAATATCCCTGAAGTTTTCCGTGTGCGGGCCGACCAGTGTTGGCTTGCCCAAAGAAAGCGGCTCAAGCATGTTCTGTCCACCCGTTCCCCGGAAACTTTTTCCGACAAAGACCACATCGGCGATACTATACAAATCGCGCAAATGTCCGATGCGATCAATGATCAGCACCGTTGAGGCATCCGCCATGAACGTTACCGGGTTGTTGGAGAACTTTTGCGGCAATAATCCCACGTATTTGCATAACCGCGCGATCGCATTTGCGCGTTCAACGCGCCGGGGCGCGATAATCAGACGCAAAAAAGGAAATTGCATCTTTAGATTGTTATATGCATCCAGTATGATCTCTTCTTCCCCGGGGTATGTGCTGCCGGCAATGAACAATCTGTCCTCTCGCTTAAATCCCAGATCTTCTTTCTTTAGGGACACTTCCCGGATGAGATTATCAAATTTAAGGTTGCCAACCACACGCACCCGCTTTTCATCCGCGCCCAGCTCAATGATCCGCCGTGCGTCCTCTTGGCTCTGCATGCACAAGAGCCGGACGTCGCGCAATACGCGCCGCGTCAAAAAAGACACTTTTTGATACCCGGCAAACGCCTTGTCCGATATCCGGCCATTGACTTCGATGATAGGAATACCCCTGTGTTGTAAACACGTAAATAAATTTGGCCATATTTCCGTCTCCGCGGATACATAAAGCACCGGATTCAAGATATGCACATACTTACGCACGATCCAGCTAAAATCCAGCGGCGCGTAAATGACCGGGCATTGGCCCCGCAGTTTTTCGATGGCGAGCGCGTGGCCGGTCGGCGTCACGGTCGAGAGCACGACCATATGTCCGGGGAGCCGCTCCCGTATTTTTAGGATCAAATTCAAAACGACCAGTACCTCTCCAACGCTGACCGCGTGGACCCAGATAATTTTTTTGTCTCCCATTTTGGGAGGCAAAGAAAGACCCAAGCGCGCCCAGAGCCCGGCATGCCACTTTCGCTTCAACGCCAAATAAGGCAGATAGGCAATGGCGAACATCAAAAACAATACATCATAAATGATAAACACGGATTTTCCTTTAAGCCCTGGGATGGGCCTGATCGTAAACTTTTTTCAAACGGTCGGTCGTGACATGCGTATAGATCTGGGTTGTCGAAAGATTAACATGTCCCAGCAGTTCCTGGACAGAACGCAGATCCGCCCCGCGGTTCAAGAGATGCGTGGCAAAGGTATGCCGCAGGACATGCGGGGAAATATCGTGCGAGGTGCTCATCAGCTTGATGTATTTGTGGACGATGGTGCACACGCTGCGCGTTGACAAGCGCGTCCCGTTCTTGTTCAAAAAAACCGCGTTTGCCTGCTTTGACCGGCTGTCCAGATAATCCTGGATGGCAGTAACGGCCTTGCTGCCGATGGGAACCAGGCGTTCTTTCTTCCCCTTTCCCGCCACTTTGACAATATTGCTGATCAGATCAACCTGTTCGGTGTTAAGACCGACCAGTTCGCTGACACGGATGCCGGTGCTGTAGAGCGTTTCTAAAATCGCGCGGTCGCGTTTGCCCATGATCTTATCACTGACCGGGGTTTCAATGAATTGCGCGACCTCTTCTTCCGTCAAGAACTTGGGCAACAATTTCTCGCGTTTGGGGGACATCAAAAGAGTGGCTGGGTTGTTTTTGATGTGTCCTTCCCGGTGAAGAAATTTAAAAAAACTTCGCAGGGTGGAGAGCTTCCGGGTCAGGGTGCGGGGCAAATATTCTTTCGTACGCAGGTGGGCGAGAAAACGGCGTAAAAACAGATAATCGATTCTTTCTAAGGCCGTTGCGCCGGCAAATCCGGAGAATTCGCGCAGATCGACCGCGTAATTTAAAGTCGTATGCTTGGAATAATTTTTCTCGATCTCAAGATAGGTGATGAATTTGTCGATATAACGATCCATAGTCCCATCAGGGCGTACGGTCCGGCTCCGGTTGGGTTTGCGGTAATTCTTTCGCCACATAAGTACATTTGGGGTAATTGCTGCAACCATAAAACGCTCCCCGCCGCGACTGACGTTTGACGAGTTCCCCGCCGCAATCTTTCTCCGGGCATTTGATCCCGGTGGTAAATGGCTGGGCGAATTTGCACTCCGGAAAGCCCGAACAACTCAAAAATTTGCCGCGGCGGCCCCATTTGACTTGCATCTGCTTGCCGCACTGCGGACAATATTTTTCGACAAATTCATGCTGTTTAACAATGTTACTCTCGGCAAAGGCAAGCTCTTCCTGAAATGGTTTGTAGAATTCCGCGAGCAGCTTGGGATATTCAAGCTCTCCTTCTTCAACGAGATCCAGACTTTCTTCCATTTGTGCGGTAAATCCGATGTCCATGATCTTCGAGAAATATTCCACCAGAATGTCACAGATCGTCATCCCCAGTTCCGTAGGGGTCAAATAACCGCGCTCGCGGGTAACGTAATGGCGATAGACAAGCGTTTCCACGGTGGAAGCATAAGTACTGGGACGCCCGATCCCGTCTTCCTCCAGGGCTTTGACGAGACTCGCGTCCGAAAAACGCGGCGGCGGTTTGGTAAAATGCTGGGTGGGGTGAATTTCGATCAATTTTAAAACATCACCTTGCGAATAATGCGAAAAGTCGATCTTCGTCTCTTCTTCCTGCTCGTCACGGCTTAAGGCCAAAAAACCGTCAAAAAGCAGCGTGGAACCCGCGGCGTTCCATTGATATTTGCCCGATTGGACCTCAACGCGTTTTTGTTGATAAACGGCCGGGGTCATTTGAGAGCTGACAAATCGCCGCCAGATCAATTCATAAAGTTTATACTGGTCCGGGTCCAGAAATTTCTGTATATCTTCGGGTTTACGCAAAACATCCGTCGGCCGGATCGCTTCGTGGGCTTCCTGCGCGGATTTTTTTGATTTATATTTATTCGGCTCATCGGGCAAATATTTATTGCCATAACTGGTTTTGATAAAATCCCGCAAACGGCTCATGGCCTCCGCCGAAATATTGACCGAATCCGTACGCATGTAGGTGATAAGACCCAAAACCTCGCCATCCCCCAATTCGATGCCTTCATACAGCTGCTGGGCAATGAGCATGGTACGGTTGGCGTTAAAGCGCAATTTATTGAACGCCTCTTGCTGCAGGGTACTGGTAATAAGCGGCGGGCCTGGCCGGCGCTGAACCTCGCGCTGGGAAATAGCCGTGATAATGAATTTTTCACCATTGATCTCTTCTAATATTTTGTCCGTTTGTGTTTTATCCGTCAACTCGATCTTTTCACCGTTCATCTTCTCCAGCGAAGCGTTCAGCAGATCGGCGTACCCCTGTTTCTGCAGGTCAACGCTGATCTGCCAGTATTCCTGAGGAATAAAACTTTTGATCTCCCGCTCGCGTTCAACGATGATTCGCAAGGCCACGGACTGGACGCGTCCGGCACTCATGCGGGATCCCACTTTTTTCCATAGCAAGGGGCTGATCTTGTAGCCGACGATGCGATCAAGGATGCGGCGGGCGACCTGCGCGTTGATCTTCTTGCGGTCGAACTCACGAGGATGCTTGAATGCCTCCAGAACCGCTTCTTTCGTGATCTCTTGAAAGGTGACACGGTAAACTTTTTTGCCATCGCCAATGTGTTCCACCAAGTTCCATCCGATCGCCTCCCCCTCGCGGTCAGGGTCGGTCGCGAAATAAATTTCCTTGGCGCTTTTAACGTCTTTCTTGAGTTTCGTCAAAAGCTTGGACTTGTCCCGCAACACGATAAATTTCGGCTGAAAATTGTTCTCGATATCCACACCGAGTGTCGATTTCGGCAGATCGATCAGATGTCCCATGGAAGAGAGTACTTTGAACTTATCCCCTAGGAACTTATTGATGGTTTTAACTTTTGCCGGGGATTCTACAATGACAACCGCTTTAGCCATGAATGCCTACCTTACGAATAATTTTCCGGGTAATTGTTTGACCAAATGTTTGAGTTCCAGACAGGAAAGCACCGTTGTCACGCGCAACGCGTCCGTTCCGCAACGATCGATCAGTTGATCGATATGGACCGGCCGGTCACTGATAAATCTATAGATCTGTTGTTCCGGCTCGCTGAGGGATTCTAAGGCAACGGGCTCTTTTATCTCCGGCAGCACCACATGTGCGCGAACTTCCTGTAACAGTTGCGGGTGGATATCTTCGAGAATATCTTCAACGCAGCTGACCAGTTTCGCGCCCTGCTTGATCAGCCCGTGCACGCCTTTTGAGGTAGGGCTGTCGACTTTTCCGGGAACAGCGTAGACCTCCCGGCCTTGCTCCAGCGCGAAATCGGCCGTGATGAGCGCCCCGCTTTTCGCGGCCGCTTCTACCACAACGACACCCATGGAAAGTCCACTAATGATCCGGTTGCGCCGCGGGAAATTATGCGCCATGGGCGGCATGGTCATCGGAAATTCCGAAATGACGGCTCCGCTGGCGGCTATTTCCGCGAAAAGTTTTTCATTTTCCGGCGGATAAACCGTGCTCAAACCACACCCTAAAACGGCGACGGTTTGTCCATGAGCTTTAAGCGCCCCCGTGTGCGCGGCTGTATCTATCCCTCGGGCCATGCCTGAGACAACGGTAAACCCAAGTTCAACAAAACGAGCTGACCATTGCGCGGCGATCGACATCCCGTACAAACTGGCGCCGCGTGAACCGACCAGCGCGATGGATAACGACAAATTCTCCGGCAACCGGCCCTTGACATAGAGAACAATCGGGCTATCGACGATAGCGCGCAAGATAGCGGGATATTCCTCGTCATTGAACGTCAAGACACGGACGCCCTGTTCGGCGATGAGCGCGAGCTCTTTGGCGAGAAATTGCTCTTGGGGAAACTGGGCAATGGCCACGGCCAGCTTGGGCGCAACAACCTGATCGGCGATCAGATCATTTTCCGTCAACGACAAGACCTTTTTGGCGCTGCCGTAATATTCCAGGAGTTTACGAATGTTCGCGTTACCGACCCCAGGAACGGCATTCAAAATTAATAAAGCGTGCGATTCAATCATGACTTAAATGACGGATAATCTCTTTAGCGACCTCTTCAACGGTCTTCCCATCGGTTTCCAAAGTGACATCGGCTGCCTGAGCGTAAAACGGTTGACGTTCTTTGAGCAGTTCGCTGATCCGTTTTTGGGGATTTTCCACATTTAAAAGCGGCCGGGTCCCCTTATTCTTAACCCGCTCATAAGCCCATTGAGCGCTAACGTTCAAATGAATGATAATTCCATTAGCCTTTAATCGCGTGATATTGTGTGGATTTAGGACAACCCCACCTCCGCAATCGATCACTAATCCATCTCTCCCGGCAATTTCACGCACAACTTCCTGCTCTTTGTCCCTGAAATAGGCCTCACCGGATTCGGCGAATATTTGCTTGATCGGACGTTTTTCCTTGGCTTCGATCAGATCATCGATCGATACTGACTTACGCTTCAAAAGCTGTGCTAACCTTTTTGCTGTCAGGGACTTACCTGACCCCATAAAACCGATCAAAACAATATTTTTTTGCGACATGGTGGAATTGTAACACAAGGGTCGATCTAATACAACCCATATCCGCTTAAAATCCAGCGAATGAGCGCGTCTCCCCAAAAAAGACTGATCAAAGCGCCTCCCACCAGAAACGGCCCATACGCGATAGCGGTATCTTTGGTCCGTATTTTTTCCACAATGCCGTAAACGGCCCCGAAAAACGGGGCCAGGAAAAACGTAAGAATGGCAAACTTCCAGCCCAGAAAAGCCCCCACCATGGCCATGAGCTTCACATCCCCGCCTCCCATCGATTCTTTCTTGAACAGGAAATCCCCCAGCATTCCCATCGCATAGATCGACCCACCTCCGACCAAAGTTCCGACCACTGACCAGCCCAGGGATTTCAAATGGACCAAAAGTATAGGATCTGTGCCAACGCTGACGTTGTGCAATTGCGGCACCAGCGCGCTGAACACTAATCCGGCGATCATTCCCCCCACGCTGATCTCATCAGGGATGATCCTGTGCTCAAAGTCGACAAAAGTTGCCACGATAAATCCGCAAACCATGGTCAGATACGCCGGTAAAAGCGCGGTCAAACCAAAATATTGATAAAACACAACGAATGTGATTGCAGTAATAAGCTCAACCAAGAAATATCGCGGGGAAATTTTTTGTCCGCAAAACCGGCAACGGCCTTTGAGAAGGATATAACTAACAAATGGAATGTTGTCATGCCATAAAAGTTGTTTTTTACAGTGAACACAATGCGACCGCGGACGAACGACGGATTTCTCATGCGGCATGCGTACAATGCATACATTCAAGAAACTTCCCACGATCGCGCCAAAAATAAACATAAAAATATTCATATCATTTCCTCGCGGATTGACTTGCGCCTTTCTCTAGCGCTTGGCGCATTTTGAGCTTGACGTCATCATCCAGCAGGACATTCGCCCAGCGCTGGAAGGAAAGCACGCCCTGATAATACAGCATACCCAGTCCGTTGGCCACCCGCGCGCCCCGCGCTTTAGCCATGCGCAAAAGCGGTGTCAGCGGCGGATTGTAAACAAGGTCATATACCAGTAATTTTCGATGGATCAACTCTTCATCGACCAAACTGGGGTCTTCGGGCTTTAACCCCACGGACGTCGTATTGATCAACAGATCCGCCTCGGGGATATCCAGATCATCAATGCTCTTAACCGGCGTGACAATGCTTGTATCAATACGCGCGCTCAAGTCCTCAAGCAAGTTGTCCAAACGTTCCGGAGTGCGATTATATATCTTAATAGAATCCGGCCGTTCGGGGATCATGCACAAGACCGCCAAAATGGCCCGTGCCGAGCCGCCGGAACCCAAGATCGCGATTTTCTTATCCCTGGTATTGAACTTCAACTCGACCAAATGCGATAAAAACGCCGGCGCGTCCGTGTTATATCCCATCAATTTACGTTCCTTCGTGATAACAATGGTGTTGACCGCCATGATCTTCTGGACCAACGGCGTGATATTGCTCAAATATTTGATAACCCGTTCCTTATACGGCACCGTAACGTTTAACCCGAATATGGGACTTGATGGTTCGCGCAGTTTGGCGAAAAATCCATCGAGCTCATTCTCTTGCAGCGGAAAAAGTTTATAGACGGCATCCACACCCAGCTCCTTGAAAGCGGTATTATGCATGAGGGGTGATAGACTGTGGACTACGGGATGACCGATGATTCCGTAGACAGCACTTTGAGCATCCATACGAATTACTTTCCGGGGGATCTTGTTGTTGGCGCAACGACTTTATTGAGGGCGTTAATATAGGCCTTGGCGGAAGCTTCCAGGATATCGGTGCTGGCCCCATGCGCGATGACATTTTTATTTTTGAACTTGACCTTGATCGTTACTTCACCCAGCGCGTCTTTGCCTTGCGTGACCGAATGGATCGAATAATCCAGCAATTTCCCTTTGACCTTGGTGATGGCATCGATCGCCTTGTAACAGGCATCCACCGGACCATCGCCCGAAGAACTTTTTTTACAGGTTTTTGTCTTTGATCTCAAGACGATCGTCACTTCCGTTTTGATATTGGTCCCGCTTTTAGTGGCCAGGCTGACCAGGTTCCAGGTCTTTTCCACGGCCTTGATCTCGTCTTCAACGATAGCGACCAAGTCTTCATCGAAGATCTGTTTTTTCTTATCGGCAACGCGCTTGAAGCGCTCAAATGCCTGTTGTGCCTGGGTGTCGGTCAGATCAATGCCCAGACTTTTCAGGCGGACCTTGAAGGCATGACGGCCGGAATGTTTTCCCAAAACCAATCCTGTTCCCACAAACCCAACATCCTCGGGACGCATGATTTCGTAGGTTGAGCGCTCCTTCAAAATGCCATCCTGATGAATGCCGGCTTCGTGACGAAATGCATTATTGCCCACGATCGCCTTGTTGGGCGGGACCGTAAATCCCGTGTACTTGCTGACCAGCCGCGAAACCCGGCAGATTTCCGGAGTATGGATATTCGTCTTGCAACCATAAATGTCCGCGCGCGTCCTGAGCGCCATCACGATCTCTTCCATGGACGCATTACCCGCTCGCTCGCCGATGCCGTTGATGGTGCATTCGACCTGCCGGGCGCCGTTGCGCACCGCCGAGAGAGAATTGGCGACCGCCAACCCCAGATCATCATGGCAATGGACGGAAATGATCGCTTTATCGATATTAGGGACGTTATTTTTAATATCCGCGATCAATTGGCCATATTCCGCAGGCGTCGCGTAGCCGACCGTATCCGGGATATTCACGGTGGTGGCTCCCGCATCGATAACGGCCTCCAGGATCCGGTAGAGAAATAATTTTTCTGACCGGGAAGCGTCTTCCGGAGAGAATTCCACATCGGCGGTTTTATGGCGAGCATATTTAACAGCATCAACGGCCATCTGCAGAATTTCTTCCTGACTCTTCTTTAATTTATGTTGCATATGGATCTTGGACGTTGCCAGAAAAACATGAATGCGCGAACGAGCTGCGGCCCTTAAAGCATCGGCCGCCGCGTCGATATCCGCTTTCAATGAGCGCGCCAAACCACAAACGATCGAGCCTTTGATATGTTTCGCAACCGATTTGACCGAATCAAAATCCCCTTTGGAAATGACCGGGAACCCGGCCTCAATGATGTCGACACCCAAGCGTTCCAAAGCGTGAGCAATCTCCAGCTTCTCGCGCTCGTTCATACTGGCGCCTGGTGCCTGCTCGCCGTCGCGCAGTGTGGTATCAAAAATAAAAACTCTGTCTTGTTCCTGATTCATCGTAACGCACCTGATTTTTCTGTCGTTTCCTGAAATTTTTTTATGGCTTCCCGTGCGATCCTTAAAGAAACCGTCGCCTGGCCGTTACCGCACTTGTTCGCGTGTGAATAAATCTGAATATTATCGAGTTCCGATATCGTCACGTGTCTGCGTTTAACACCTTCCAGTCGAATATTTAAACCGATCCTGCGGACATGCGTTGGTTCGATACCGAAGGGACCAACGAATTCCTTTAACGTCTTTTGTGAATATCCCCACTTATGATTGCCGAAATGTCCGATATAGATCTTGGATTCCCACAAATTTTCGCCGAAAATAAAATCCACGAAATTATCGTAGCCGAATTTAAAATACCGCAAAAGGATCGTCTTGAAATCCGGCACCTGCAGCGTGATCTTTCCACCGACCTTCAATACCCGCGTCCATTCATAAAAAACCAGATAACGGATATATTTGTCAAAGTGCTCCAAAAGGTCTTCAGCGAGAAGCTCATCCACCGTTTGGTCCGCGTACGGTAATGGCCGCGTTATGTCATGAACCAGATCCGGCCGGCATTCGGGGACTGAATCGATATTGACCCATCCCTCCAGCTTTTTAGTGCCGCAGCCTAAATGAAGTTTCATTTCTTCATCCACGACATCATGGCCCGCAATTCTTTGCCGATTTTCTCCACAGGATGATTCTTGGAATCTTCCCGATACTTGTTAAAATTCGGCCGGCCGTTCTTATTTTCGCGCATCCATTCCCGCGCGAATTTTCCGGATTGGATCTCTTTTAAGATCTTCTTCATCTCTTTGCGGGTGCGATCGTTGATGATACGCGGTCCCCGGGTATAATCGCCATATTCCGCCGTGTCGGAAACCCGTTGCCGCATACCGACGATCCCGCCCTCATAGATCAGATCGACGATCAATTTCAATTCATGTAAACATTCAAAATACGCCATCTCGGGAGCATAACCGGCTTCGATGAGCGTTTCATACCCGGCCTTGATCAAAGCGCTCGTTCCGCCACACAAGACGGTTTGCTCGCCAAAAAGATCCGTTTCCGTTTCCTCACGAAAAGTTGTCTCAAAAATCCCTGCGCGGCCGCCGCCGATACCTCGGGCATACGCCAACGCGTCCTTCAAAGCATTTCCCGACGCGTTTTGATGGATCGCCACAAGACACGGAACGCCTTTGCCTTCTTCAAATTGCCGGCGCACTAACGCACCCGGCCCTTTGGGCGCGATCATCCAAACATCGATATCTTTGGAAGGTTTGATCTGGCCAAAATGGATATTAAATCCGTGAGAAAACGCCAATGATTTTCCTTTTTTCATATAGCGCTTGATCGATTTTTTATAAAGCTCGCCTTGAACGTGATCCTGCGTCAAGATCATGATGATATCCGCTTTTTTCGCCGCCATGTCGGCTTCGACCGGTTCAAACCCATCTTTTTTGGCCTGGTCGTAATTGACGCCACCGGGCCTTTGGGCGACCAGTACATTCAAGCCGCTATCGCGCAGGCTTAACGCCTGGCCACGGCCCTGAATGCCGTAACCCACAATGGCGATTGTTCGTCCTTTATACACATTGAGATCGGCATCTTTATCATAATAAATTTTAGCCATCGACTTTCCTTTCAAAGTTTCTTTTACGTAAAATGATAAATTGGCGTTTATTTTAACACGCAAGCACCTAAGCGTCAAATGCAATGCTTATGGCTTGATCTTACACAACCTGTTGGGGGACTTTGGATTCCTGCGAGAAACTAATAACGATAGTGTTCCGACTTATAGGGCCCCTCAACGGGGACGCCGATGTAATCGGCTTGCTTGCGCGTGAGCTTGGTAAGTTTTGCCCCAAGAAGGTCCAAATGCAACCGGGCGACTTCCTCATCAAGCTTTTGGGGGAGACGGTAAACTCCGACCTTGTGCGTATTCTGCCAGAGTTCGATCTGGGCCAAGGTCTGATTGGTAAATGAATTGCTCATGACAAAAGAAGAATGTCCCGTGGCGCAGCCTAAATTGACCAACCGGCCTTCCGCCAAAACGATGACCGAATGGCCATCAGGAAAACGGTACTCATCGACCTGGGGTTTGATATTGATCTTCTTTATCCCCGGTACACGTTCCAGTGCCGCGATCTGGATCTCATTATCAAAATGCCCGATATTACACACGATCGTTTTATCTTTCATTTTGCCCATGTGTTCTACTGTAATAACCTCGCAATTTCCCGTCGCGGTAACATAGATGTTTCCTTCGGACAATGCGCTTTCCAGCGTTCGCACGGCATATCCTTCCATTGACGCCTGCAAGGCGCAGATCGGATCAATTTCGGTAACAATGACCCGGGCGCCGTAGCTGCGCATCGATTGCGCGCATCCTTTACCCACATCGCCATATCCGCAGACAACGACGACTTTTCCGGCCAACATGATGTCGGTGGCCCGCTTGATCCCGTCGGCCAAAGATTCCCGGCAACCATACAGATTGTCAAACTTGGACTTGGTGACCGAATCATTGACGTTAAACGCCGGAAATAACAATCTGCCTTCCTTCATCATCTGATAGAGCCGATGAACACCTGTTGTGGTTTCTTCCGAAACGCCTTTGATCTCCCTAGCAACGCGCTGCCATCTGGTCTTATCCTGAACCAAAAGTTTTTTCAGGCACACGTATAAAGCCGTTTCATCTTCCGTATCGACTTTTTTGTCCAGCACGCGTGGGTCTTTTTCAGCTTCACAACCTTTGTGGACCATCAAGGTGGCATCGCCGCCGTCATCCACAATGAGATTGGGCCCTTTGCCGCCAGGAAACGCCAATGCGCGCTCCGTGCACCACCAATATTCCTCGAGTGTTTCGCCTTTCCAGGCAAAAACCGGAATTCCCAAATCCGCGATGGCAGCTGCCGCGTGATCCTGGGTGGAAAAAATATTGCAGCTGGCCCAGCGCACATCAGCCCCTAACGCTTTTAATGTTTTAATAAGGACCGCTGTCTGGATGGTCATGTGCAGGGATCCGGTGATCCGCGCGCCTTCCAGCGGCTTTTTCCCCTTATATCGCTCGCGCAAAGCCATCAAGCCCGGCATTTCGCTTTCTGCCAGCTCGATCTCTTTGTGGCCCCATGAAGCCAGGGACATGTCTTTGACTTTATAGTCGTTAGCCATGATCTTCGGTCTTGATACAGCCAATACGTTTTGCGTGCGTGTTTTTACCGCAAGGCCATTGCCGCCTTTTCCAGCGCGGCTGCTTTGGACGTTTTTTCCCATGTGAATTCTTCCCGGCCAAAATGACCATATGCGGCCGTTTTTTGATAGATCGGTTTTTGAAGGTCCAGATCCCGGATAATGCCCCGGGGAGTCAGATCAAAGTGTTTCCGTACCAATTCAACTAGATCCTGTTCGGAGATCTTGCCGGTCCCAAAGGTATCGATCATGACGCTTACCGGATCGGCGCGTCCGATGACATAACTGAACTGGATCCAGCATTTGTGCGCCAACTTCGCCGCAACGATATTTTTAGCGACATACCTGGCCATATAGGTAGCGGAACGGTCGACCTTGGTCGGATCTTTGCCGGAAAATGCGCCGCCGCCATGAGAAACAACCCCGCCGTAAGTATCAACAATGATCTTGCGGCCCGTCATCCCGGTGTCCGATTGCGGACCGCCGACAACGAATTTACCCGTTTCATTGACGTAATATTTCGTTTTGCTGTCCGTCAATTTCCCAAGGATCGGAGTAGCGATCGTTTTGATGATCTCGTTTCTGGCCGCTTCCGTGATCCTCTTTCCGGTATTATCCAGGATCTCTTCGGTGTGCTGGCAGGCCAGAACAACGGCATCAACGCGTTTGGGTGTTCCATCTTCATATTCGACCGTGACCTGGCTCTTGCAATCCGGCCCCAAATATTTAAGCGTTCCGTTCTTTCTGACCTCTTCGATCCGCTGAACAAGTTTATGGGCCAGAACGATCGGTAACGGCATAAGTTCGGGAGTTTCATCGCAGGCATAGCCGATCATGATCCCCTGATCACCCGCTCCTCCGGCGTCAACACCTTGCGCAATATCGGGCGACTGGCCGACAATGGCGTTTAAAACCCCGCACGTTACGGCATTAAAACCATATTTATGATCCGTGTATCCGATTTCGGTCAAAACGCGACGGACAAGTTTTTGCACGTCGATGTAGGTCTTGGTGGTAATTTCTCCGCCAACGATGACCAGCCCGGTCGTAATGAACGTTTCGCAAGCCACGCGTCCTTGCGGATCATCGCGCAAAACCGAGTCCAGCACAGCATCCGAGATTTGGTCACAAACCTTATCAGGGTGACCATTGCCTACTGACTCCGATGTGAGATAATATTTTCCCTTCACTCTAACCCATCCTTTCTTATCTGAATATATGACATTATGAACAATTATTTATCGCCCGCACGAAAATCGTTTTGGGCTTCCCGATAGGACTCAACGCTTCCGATGTCATACCATTTTCCATGGAACTCAAAACCATAAACGGTGGACTTTCCCGACAGCCAGCGGATATAATCGCCGGCCGTATCCGATTTGCCAGATTGTAGCAGATAATCGGCGATAAGACCAAGAGATTTTTTCGGCAAATAATACAGGCACATGCCGATCAGTGTGGAGCGCGGTTGGGCCGGTTTTTCTTCAAAGGCGCTGACACGCCCGCGCGCGTCCACGCTGACCACCCCAAAACGTTTGGCTTCCTCTAAATTTCCGATGTCGTAAACCCCGATCGTTACCGCCGGCGTTTTCTTTTGCGAAAATTGAATGTACGTATCCAGCGTGGCTCCAAACAAATTGTCGCCCCCTACCACAAGCATGTCATCTTGAATATTTTTCTGGCGAATAACAAAATCCATATCGCCGATAGAACCAAGCCGGTCCTCCGGCGTATTGGTCCCATCATTGACAATACGAATTGGACAAGGATATCCCGCGTGTCCTTTTGCCCATTGCTGAAAAATACCATAAAATCGGTTATTGGTGACGAGGATAACCTCTTTAACGCCCTTAAGCGGCCTGATTTTCTCGAGAATATGATCAAGCAAATAACGGTTTTGTATTTTCAGGAGGGCCTTAGGCGTATCCTTCCCTAATTCACGCAAACGTGTTCCATAACCGCCGGCGAGTATGAGCACTGTCATCTCTAATTACCCTGATTGTTGATAGTGATATGCGGAGCCAACTGCTGCAGGCGCATGCGGCTGAACTCTTCCACCTCATCTCCGGTAGACAGTTTCAAAACTTCTTCCGCCAATTTTTGGGCATCCGCCAATTTTATGGACCGGATGAGCTTTTTGATCTGCGGGATGTTCAAGGGAGACATGCTCAACTCGTCTAAATTCAGACCTACGAGGACCAGCGCGAGAACGGGTTCGCTGGACATCTCACCGCATAAACTGACCTTTATATTCGCCTGGTGCGCCGCCTCAACGGTGTTCCGGATCAGCCGTAAAATGGATGGATGACATGGCTCATACAGATGCGCGGTCTGCTCGTTGACCCGGTCAACGGCCAAAGTGTATTGGATCAAATCATTGGTCCCGATGCTGAAAAAATCGGCCTCTTTGGCCAACAGATCGGCCGTCATGGCCGCCGAAGGTGTTTCGATCATGACCCCGATACGAATTTTTTCATTGAAGGGAATTTTTTCTTCTTTGAGATTTTGTTTAACTTCCGCCAAGATCGCATTGGCCTGCCGCAATTCACCGGGGCCGGTGATCATCGGATACATCAATCGCACATTGCCATGCACGGAAGCCCGCAAAATGGCGCTTAACTGTGTTTTAAAAATATCCGGCCGCGCCAGACAAAAACGGATCGCGCGCCATCCCAAAAAAGGATACATTTCCCGCGGTATTTGCAGGCTCGAGATAAATTTGTCCCCCCCTAAATCCAGCGTACGGATGGTCACCGGATGTGGCGCCATCGTCAGGGCCACTTGCTTATAAGCCTCGTATTGCTCTTCTTCGGATGGCAAGTCCACCCGGTTCATATAAAAATATTCCGTCCGGTACAGACCAATGCCGCTGGCCCCCTGTTTTTGCGCAGTAGGGACTTCTTCCGGCAACTCCAGGTTGGCCAAAAGATCGATTCTTTTGCCATCCAGCGTTTCGCTGGGTAAGTCACGCAAATCCTTGAACTGGTCCCGAAATTCCTGGATACGGGTTTGCTCGGTTTTATAAAGCGCTTTTGTTTCTTGCGTGGGATTGAGGATCACAAGCCCTTTGCGGCCGTCAACGATGATATAATCTTGATTGTTGATCCGGAATGTCGCATCCTTGAGGCCAACGACCGCTGGTACGCCAAGAGATTTGGCCATGATCGCCGTGTGTGATGTTCGGCCACCGATATCGGTCACAAACGCCAAAATATTCTTGTTGTACATGCTGGCGGTATCTGACGGTGACAGGTCATGGCTGACGATGATCAACTCTTCCGTCAGATGATCAAGCTCATGCAATTTATTTTCATCCATAAGATTCTTGAGAATGCGCCGGCCCACGTCATTGATATCGCCGACGCGTTCTCGCAAATATTCATCCTCAATATTCGAGAAAATCTTCACGTATTTTTTAAGGACTTCAAAAAAAATATACTCGGCGGACAATTTTTCGTCTTTGATACGCTTGATGACTTCTTCGATAAACGTCCTATCTTCCAGGACCAAAATGTGAGCGTCGAATATCTGAGCGTGGAGGCCATCAAAATCGACGGTCATTTTCTTCTGGATCGTAAGAATCTCCTCGCGTGTTTTAATGAGGGCCTCTTCGAAACGGGCGATTTCGATGGGAATTTCTTTTTCCATGATGGCGCGCGGTGGGACGATAAAATCCTGTTTGCCCAAAATAAAAGCGAATCCCGCGGCGATCCCCGGAGCTGCCGCAACACCTTTTAAGATAACTTCGCTCATTCCATGCTTTCTTTGGTCAACAGTTGTGTCAATTCCGCCACCACATCATCGGCATCATCCCCATCAGCTTCAAGGATCACCCGCGCGTTTTGTTCGATACCAAGCGTCAAAATCCCCATGATCGACTTTCCATTGACGCGCTCTTCGCCTTTTTGCAAAGCGACATTCGAGTTGTATTTCGAAGCGATCTGAACAAACATCGCTGCGGGCCGGGCATGCAACCCTTGAGGATTTTTAATGACAACCTCGACTATGATTTTCTTGGACATGATCCGATGTGACTGTTCTCGCTTAACGGCGAATGACCCGATGCGCTTCGATCAATTTGATCAGGGCATGATTAAGCTTGATCGAATCATGCCGGACATAATCGGTAACCCCCAAAAGATCCGTGGCGACGACCTTATATCCCATACCGCGGATCTTATCCGCGTCCGGCTCGACCGGGAAAGAACCTTCTTCTTTATATCGGCTTAAGGCTTCCGCGGGGGCCTGGGCGTCATTGATCAGACACGCGTCGATAACGTCTTTATTGGCGTGTTCGACAAGCGCGCGGACATGGTCGCTGGCGGAATAATTATCCGTTTCGCCATGCTGGGTCATCACGTTGCAGACATAGATCTTGAACGCTTGCGATTTGGCGATCGCGTCGCTCATTCCCTTGACGATAAGATTGGGAATAACGCTCGTATACAAGCTGCCTGGCCCTAAAATGACCACATCCGCCTGGGCAATGGCTTCCAAGGCATCAGCCGTTGGATAAGCGGCTTCATCCGTCAGATAAACCCTTTTGACCCGGGAATTGGGATTGGGAATCTTGGCTTCCCCTTGGGTCCGTGTCCCATCCATGTATTCCGCGACCAAATGGACATTGCTCACGGTCGAAGGTACGACGTTACCACGGATCGCCAGGACCTTGCTCGTCTCCTTGACGGCCAGCTCAAAATCACCGTTGGTCAGCTGGACCATGGCCGTCAAGAATAAATTGCCAAAATTATGGCCCTGCAGTTGTGAATCTTTGGAAAACCGAAATTGGAAAAGCTGACCCATCAAAGCCGGCGCGTCCGCCAACGCGACTAAGCAATTGCGGATATCGCCCGGCGCGACGATGTTAAACTCTTCCCGCAAACGCCCGGATGAACCGCCGCTGTCGGCCACGGTCACAATGGCCGTGATGTTGGCCGTATATTCCTTTAACCCGAATATCAAATGGGATAGTCCATGCCCCCCGCCGATAACAACAATCTTCGGTCCGCGCTCCAAATAACGTTTCTGATAAAGAATGTTGACGAGCTCCCGTTCCCCTTTGGGCAGAAATAACGTCAACAGGGAAACGATCATTTTGCCCATTCCCATGACGATGAAGATCATTCCGCAGAGGATCCAGAGGATACCAACAATACTGACAAAAGGATACGGCTCCGCCGCCAGAACGGCACCGGCGCCGACTATGATCACCCCCAGTAGCGAGATCAATAGCCACCGCTTGACCTTCATGCCGGGATACAGCCACTTAAACGGGTTTTGAGGCATGACTAAACTTTAGATAAACGGCTATCTTCTTGTTGAATGATCTGTAACATGGACTTCTCGTCCTTTACAGATTTTAGACTTTCGCGAATATATTTGTCTTTCAGCAGACGGGAAATTTTTGCTAACGCTTTAAGATGCGGGCCTGCAGAATCGACAGGAGCGACTAGTAGAAAGAATATGTAGGCGGGTTCCCCATCCAGGGAATCGAAATCGATGCCAGACTTGCTTACCCCCAGACAGCCGACCAATTTTCTGACGCAATCACATTTACCGTGCGGGATGGCGATCCCTTGTCCGATCGCGGTGGAGCCCAGGGCTTCGCGGGCCATTAAAACTTCGAGCACTTTATTTTTATGTTTTTTTTCCACCACGCCGGCCGTGATCAGCAACCCCAGCAATTCTTCAATAACATCTTTTTTATTTGTACTCGCCAAATTTGCGGACACGGCCTTCGGGACAAGAAAATCCATGATTTTCATGAAAATGCTCCTCTCAAGAGTAATGACTACGCAATAGACGGGGCACGTCTTATATGTCGCTACAACCTTTATGTGCCAGATATAAGCGGCGGATGGGGTTCGAACCCACGACATCCACCTTGGCAAGGTGGCATTCTAGCCAACTGAATTTCCGCCGCAAATATTTGCGCAGCGAAATTTTGCGTTGTCCCGTGTCACTCTTTCCCAAATTGCAGTGACGAGGGACCGCAAACCTCACATGTTCTATCCCTCGCGACTGACCATTACGCAATGGCCGCTCGGGACAACATCCGCCTTTTCTAAAAAATATTTATTGCAGGCCGGATGGTGGGCGGAAGAGGACTTGAACCTCTAAGGGTTTCCCCACATGCTCCTAAGGCATGCGCGTATACCAATTCCGCCATCCGCCCTTAAAGTGACCCACCCGCGACTCGAACGCGGCACACCTGCCTTAAAAGGGCAGTGCTCTACCGGATGAGCTAGTGGGTCGAATTCAACAGATCTTTAATAAAGAACAATTTGGCTCTTATCGAGTCACTTCCGCATTAAAAATTTTATAATTCGACCAGTGCCTTGCTCTTATCCTCCAAGAGCATGTCGACTTCCTTGATAAAACGGTCTGTCAACTTCTGGATCTCATCTTGGGCCTTAAAGGACTCATCTTCCGACGCGGTCTTTTCACCCTGTATTTTCTTGATCCGGTCATTGGCATCCCGGCGAATCGTGCGCAGCGACACGCGCGATTTTTCCGCCATCTCCTTGACGACCTTTTTAAGCTCCTGCCGGCGTTCTTCCGAAAGCTGCGGGATCGACAGGCGCACGATTTTACCGTCGTTAAAGGGGGTCACCCCTAGTTTTGAACTTAAAACGGCTTTCTCGATTTCCACAATAGCGCTGGCGTCCCACGGCTGGATCACGATCGTCCGCGGGTCAGGCACGCTGATGGCAGCGATTTGCTTGATCATCGTCGGCGTCCCGAAGTAATCGATATGCATCCCTTCGATAAGCCCGGGGTGGGCACGGCCGGTGCGGACCTCATTGAATTCACGCCGTGCCGATTCGATGGTTTTCTTCATTTTTGTTTCTGTGTCGCGTACGATCTCTTTGGTTAACATTTCGCGTTCCTTTTTAAGAAACCATTGTTCCGATTGGTTCGCCTAGAACTACTCGCCTGATATTACCCTCTTGCTTTAAATTAAAAACAACAATAGGCAAATTGTGGTCCATACACATGCTGATGGCGGTTGAATCCATGACTTTTAATTTTCGTCTAAGGACATCGATGAATTTCAATTTTTTATATTTTTTGGCCGATTTTTGCGCGAAAGGATCCGCCGTGTAGATGCCATCGACCTTTGTCGCCTTTAAAATGACATCCGCGTTGATCTCTTTGGCGCGCAAGGCAGCCGCTGTATCCGTCGTGAAATATGGATTCCCTGTTCCGGCCACAAAAATGATCACGCGTCCCTTTTCAAGGTGGCGCATCGCCCGACGGCGGATATACGGCTCGGCAATGGAGGCCATTTGCAGGGCGGTCATAACACGGGTAGGAACTGCGATCTGTTCCAGGGCGTTTTGCAGGGCGAGACCGTTAAGGACGGTGGCCAGCATGCCCATATAATCCGCGACGGATTGATCCAGGCCAAAACGCTTGGATTCGACCTGGCCACGAAAGATATTGCCGCCACCGACAACAAGCGCGACTTGCACTCCCAGATCCCGCACTTCCTTGATCTGCGCGGCAAAGGAGGCGCACGTTTCAGCATCGATGCCATGCTGCTTTGTGCCCAATAATGCTTCCCCGCTTAGCTTCAAGAGAATACGTTTGTAAGCCGGTTTTTGCTTCTTAGTTGATGTCATTTACTTTATAGCGGATAAAACGTCCGATAAAAATATTCTCGCCCGTACTGAAAATAAGTTCGTTCATATAATCTTTGACGGTCTTCTTGGGATCTTTGACGAACGGCTGTTCCAGCAAGCATGCCTGTTGCGCGAAACTGTCAGGATCGTGCTGCCCTTTGAGGACATCGGCCGGGACATCTTCACGACGGACATATTGCGGATTAACGGCCGCGATATGCATCGCGATGTCTTTGGTGAACATGCAGAACGCTTCGCTGTGGGCGACGAAATCGGTTTCGCAATTCACTTCCAACAAAACACCGATCTTATTGCCCAGATGCACATAGGATTCAATGCGGCCTTCTTTGGCGGCACGGCTGCTCTTCTTGGCGGCAATTTCCAGCCCGCGCTTCTGCAGAACTTCTTTCGCCTTTTTGATATCGCCCTTGGCTTCCTCCAGGGCCTTCTTGCATTCGATAACACCGCACGAAGTCAACTCGCGCAGTTCTTTAATGACTTCAACTGAAATTTCCATTACCAAATCCTTTCCAAGTGGCAACAATCCCTAAAAAGTTTATTCCTGGGCCGCTGAAGCGGTCGTCGAATGCTCTTCTTTCCCACCCTTGGGGGATGAAGTCTCTTTCGATTCGGACGCCTGGTTCTTCTTTTTAATGGCCTCACTGGTCATGTATTCCTTGCGCCCTTCAACAATGCTATCCGCGACCAAAGCGGTGAGAAAACGTACGGATTTCAGGGCATCGTCGTTGCCGGGGATGGGATAATCGATCAAATCGGGATCACAGTTGGTATCGATGATCGCGATGATGGGGATCCCAAGCTTGCGAGATTCCTTCACGGCAATTTCCTCAAGCTTCGGGTCAATGATAAATACCGCGTCAGGATGCTTGGTCATATCACGGATACCGTTTAGATCGCGTAAAAATTTTTCCTTTTCCTTGGTCAAACTTGCGATCTCTTTTTTCTTCAAGTTATCCCAGATCGTGGGGTCCTGGCTCATACGTTCGATCTCTTTCATGCGCTCAATGGACTTTTTTACCGTCTGAAAATTCGTCATTAGCCCGCCGAGCCAGCGATTACAGACATAATACATTTCAGTCCGCTTGGCCTCTTCTTCGACGATGCTCTGCGCCTGCTTCTTGGTACCGACAAACAGAATCCGGCCGCCTTTGGCCGCCACGTCCCGGGCGAAATCCTGCGCCTTGCTCAAACACTGGACCGTTTTCTCAAGGTCAATGATGTAAATGCCGCTGCGCTGCCCAAAAATATATTTTTTCATTTTGGGACACCACCGCTTGGTCTGATGCCCAAAATGGACGCCAGCTTCAAGTAACTTTTTGATCAAGTCTTCTACCATTTTACTTCACTCCTTCAAGTTCAATACCATGTTCGTTAATCTTAAGTCAGCACCCGCATTTCCGTTGAAACGCCGGCGTCCTTGAAGCTACAACCTCAAAGAAATAACCCTACATGACATTGTTATTGTGTTGATTCAACCCCAGCCTTATGCCGGTTGAAATTTTGGGTTAGTATACCCAATAATCCCTTCCTTTGCAACAGTTTTCATCGCCCAGGATCAGCTGCTCATAGAAAATTGTAATGAATATAACTTATTATAAAGCGGACAACTCTTGAGGAGCTCCTCATGTCCTCCCACCCCGATAATGCGCCCGTGTTCCAACACAATGATTTTATCCGCCTTCTGAATGGTGGAGAGTCGATGTGCGATGGCAATAACGGTCCGGCCTTTCATCAGCAAATCCAGCGCTTCTTGAACGTAACGTTCCGATTCAGAGTCCAATTGTGATGTCGCTTCATCCAAAATCAGAATAGGTGGGTTCTTGAGGATTGCCCGAGCGATGGCGACACGCTGTTTTTCTCCTCCGGAAAGGCGAAAACCGCGGTCCCCGATCAAAGTGTCATAGCCCTTGGGCATTTTCACGATAAATTGATGCGCAAACGCCATTTGTGCCGCAGCCTGAACTTGTTTGTCACTGGCCTCGGGATAACCATAAGCGATATTGGCCCTGACCGTGTCATTGAACAAAATAGTTTCCTGGGTGACGATACCGATCTGCTTGCGCAGCGACTGGAAGGTGACGTCCCTCACGTCAAGGCCATCGATAGTGACAACGCCTCGCAGCGGATCATAAAAACGGGGGATTAAATTAACCAAAGTCGTTTTACCGGTTCCCGTTGGCCCGACAATCGCGACGATTTCGCCTTTGTGAACCTGAAGATTGATATCCCGAAGAACGATCCCCGAATCCTCGGCATAATGGAAATCAACATCCTTGAGCTGGATCGATTCTTTCAACTCTCCAATGACCATGGCATCGGGCTTCTCTTTGACGGTGACCGGCGCGTCCAACACGTCGTAGATACGTTCGTTAGCGGCCAGGGCTTGCTGAATAAGCGCGTGAACATTGCCTAATTTTTTGATAGGACTGATAATCGACATAATCGAACCAAAAAATAAAATGAACACACCGAAGGAAAGCCCCCCGCTCATCACCGTTTTTCCCATCCAGAGAATAACGGCCACACCGCACAACGCGCCGAACATCTCGGTGATCGGCGGAATAACGACCAGCCGCTTGATGGATTTCATGCGCAGTTTATAATAATCGTGATTTTTCGCTTTAAAACGCGCCTTCTCATATTGCTCCGTACAAAACGCCTTGACCAGTTTGATGCCGGAGATCGTTTCGATCAATAATGTGTTAATATCCGCCATTTTTTCTTGGGTGCCTTTTGAAATTTTGCGCAACTTCCGTCCGATCTGCGCCATGGGAATCCCGATCAGCGGAAAAACAACGAACATCAGGAATGCCGCTTTTGGATAGATCGAAAAGGCAATGGCCACAAATAAAAGGATCATAAAACTCTGACGGAAGAGGTCCGTCAGACCGTACGAGACGGCATTTTCCACGACGTTGACGTCGTGCGTGATGCGCGAGATCAATTCCCCGGTGCGCTTTTTGCTGAAATAATCAAGCGACAGGTCCTGGATCTTCGCGTAGAGCTGATAACGGATATCCCGCATAACCGCCTGGGATAAGTCGCTCATTAAATATTGGTAACAAAAAACAAACAGATTTTTGACCAAGAGCGCGACAATGACAACGATCGGAAAAATCGTGAACAATGCCTCCGGTGTCATGCTGTTGAGCCGGTCAACAAAATTGGAAATAAACGCCGGAAGTTTGTTGGGGATGACGATCGGTTTATTATTGAAGATCCGGTCGGTCATGGGGACCAGCAAGGAAAGCTGAAACCCTTCAAAAAAGCTCGAAATGAGCATCGTCACGACTGCCACGGTAAAGAGGCGCGTGTGGCCTTTGAGGAATTTTAAAAGTTTGAAATAATTTCTCATAACTTTATTAATTTAAGGCAGTTAAACGCTTAATCTCCGTCCATCTTGTGGGGGGAATATTAGCATACCGTTTGACTTTTGTCGAGGCATTTGTTATAGTGCTCCCTACTTATGGATAAAATTCGTATCGCAATTATCGGTATTGGGCACCTGGGTTCCCGCCACCTGAAGGTTTATAGCGAAATGCGGGATCAGATCGATCTTATCGGCATTTGCGATATCCAGAAAGCGCGCACGCTCAAACTTGCCGAACACTACCGCGTCCCCTACTACAAGGATTATCGCCAACTGGCAGGTAAAGTGGACGCGGTCAATATTTGTGTCCCGACTTCACTGCATCATGGAGTCGCCCGGTTCTTTCTCCAAAACGGCACGCATGTCTTTATCGAGAAACCGATCACTTCGACCGTTGAGCAAGCGCAGGAACTCATCGACCTGGCCAAAGAAAAAAAACGAAAACTCCAGGTCGGCCATATCGAGCGTTTCAACGCGGCCTTTCAATCGATCAAGCACTTTACCCATAACCCGCTTTTTATCGAATGTCATCGCCTGAATAAATTCCCGAATCGTTCGCTCGATATCGGCGTTGTCATGGATTTGATGATCCACGATATCGATATTGTCCTGGGGCTCATTTCTTCGCCCATCCGGCAGATCCATGCCGTCGGAGCGAGCATCCTCACATCCCTGGAGGATATCGCCAGCGTGCGGATAATCTTTAAAAACGGTTGCGTGTGCAATTTGACCGCGAGCCGTGTTTCCGAAGATGTCATGCGCAAGATCCGTCTTTTTCAAAAAAATACTTATATTTCGCTGGATTATGTCGCGCAAGAGGCGTACATTTATAAAAAACACGGCCAACAAATCCTCAAGCACAGCCTTCCCATTGAAAAAGAAGAACCTCTGCGCAAAGAACTTGAGCATTTCTGTGAATGCATCCGAAAAAACAAAACTCCGCTGATTTCCGGCAAGGAAGCCAAAGAGGCTCTGAAAGTCGCATTGGCCATCACCCGGCAAATATGGGACAATCGCAAAAACATTTCCTCATCGTAGCCGGTGAAGCTTCCGGCGATGTCCATGCCGCCCATTTAGTCGATGAACTGAAAAAAATCGACCGCACTCTCACTTTCTCCGGTGTGGGCGGGCCGCGCCTGCAAGCAAGCGGCGTTGCGCTCTACAAGGACATTTCCTCATTGGCAGTCGTTGGGTTTGTGGAGGTCATCAAACATTACCGGGAGATCCGCGACATTTTTGATCTGATCCTTCAAAAAATCGCTGAAGCCAAACCACAAGCGGTTATCCTTGTCGATTATCCCGGGTTCAATTTACGATTGGCACGGGAGATCAAAAAGCGCAATGTCAAGGTCATCTATTACATCAGCCCCCAAGTCTGGGCGTGGAAAGCCGATCGCGTTACACAGATCAAGAAATATGTCGATAAAATGTTAGTTTTGTTTCAATTCGAGCAGGATTTTTACGCGCGGCACGGTATTCCGGTGGATTTTGTGGGGCATCCTTTGGTAGATGCCGTTTATCCACAAATGAACCGAAATGAATTCCTCAAAAAACACGGATTGAACACGGAAAAATTAACGATCGGCCTGCTGCCGGGCTCACGGCAGAATGAAGTCACTTCGCTTTTACCGGTCATGCTCGCTGCGGCCAACATCCTGCACAAGAAATTTGCCCCGATCCAGTTTCTGGTCATGAAGGCCCACACCATCGAACGTGCGCTGCTGGAGCGTTACTGCCATAACGCGGCGTGCCAACCCAAGATCATTGAAGCCGAAACTTACGATGGCATCAACGCCTGCCATCTGTGCATCGTCGCTTCCGGAACGGCGACCCTGGAGACGGCCATCCTGGGAAAACCCATGGTGATCACGTATAAAACATCGCTATTCACGTGGCTGATGGCGAAATTGCTTGTCAAAATTCCCTATATCGGATTAGTGAATGTGGTGGCGGGCAAAAAAATCGTCCCGGAATGCATCCAATTTCAGGCCACACCGGGACATGTTGCGTCGGAACTGCGGAAAATCATTACTGATGAAACTCGGATCGCTGATATCAAAAAAAATTTGCAGGATGTCAAAAATCTTTTAGGGCCGCCGGGGGCAAGCCACCGCGCCGCACGGGTCATTTACCAAACTATCAACGCAACTTAGGCGCCAAAACCCTCTTCCGGCATGTAAATGACCGGTTTGGTCAGAATTCCCGCCTTTTGCGCCGCTTCCTTGAAAATTTTGTTCTGGGAATACTTGACGGCGTTGCGCAAATCATCCCATTCGGACAAGACAATTACTTCATTAAGATCGTCTGAACTGCGAAAAATTTTAGAATTTCTTTCACCGCTTGCTTTACGCAACATCGCAGTGGAGTCGAACGCACGTTTCCATCGCTGAAAATCTTCCACCTTTTGCCGCACGATGATAAGGGCCATCGATACCTCCTTTTTAAGCTTCCACCATGAGGATAACACATTATTTTTAAAAGCGCTCGAAAACTTTTTCCGGCACCCAGCCGACCTTGCCGTCATCGCGTCGAATCTTGGCCCAGGCATCTTCTGCCTCCAAGACCTTCACCATTGTCCCTTCCCCAAGCGGGAAATGAACCGTCGCATCTTCTCGCGGCTCAAACTTTGCTTCTCCAGGAACAATCGTAACGGCCAAATTCTCCTCGGCCGCAAACTTCACCGCAAAACCGCCAAGACAAACCAGCCACAATGCGCACACCAAGACGATCGCGTGACGACGTGTCATTAATGGCCATTTTCCAAATAACGACAAAAGATGGACCGCGGCCCCGGCAAGAGTGATCACGATCCACGCCCAAGCGATTTCCCGGTCGGTCCAATTACGAATGCGCGGCTCTACCAACTGTGCGCTGAAACCTCCGGAAGCTTCCGGCACGCCCGCCTTCGAACGCGCGTAACCGGCATTAAAATTCAGATCGCTGTCCCGGGGGATCAACCGCCGCGCCCGTTCGTAGTTCAAGATCGCCTTGCCCGGGCTTCCCTTTTTAAAATAACTGTTGCCCAAATTGTAATACAGCGCCCCGCTTTCTTTCCCGCCGCGCAGGATCTCCTCGTACGTAGCAATCGCCTTGTCGTAATTCTCTGCCTTGTACGCCGCCCCGGCGGCCACGAATTTGGACAAGGCTTCGGCATCAGAGATCAAATCGGGGTTCGCCGCAGTGGCGCGGCCAACAAAACAAACACTTATTGAACCGACTAACAACACAACCAGGATGTTCTTTCGGATATTCATGATACCGACCTTTCCAAGGCGTCGATGATCCGTTGGACCCGCGTGTAACTTTGCGCGCGCGATTCGGCGCTGGAGTGCATTGGAGCGTAGCGTACCGCGTCACACTCATTAAAAGCCTGCCGGATCTCCTCCAGCCATTTTTCTTCAACGCGTCCCGCCAGCTTCGATTGGATCGCCTCGAAAGTGACCGCACCCGCAGAAAGATGCAGCTTATTCCCTAAATATTTTTGTAATGTTCGAAATAATGCGTCATAAAATTTCCCGGTGTCCTCCAGGGGCAAAAGACGTTTGGCTTCCTGCAAATCCCGTCGGGCTTCTTTGGGCGCCAAAAGACGCCGGGCGTACGCAACATCCGTGGTCATTTTATGCGTCTGCCGATACATTCCATAAACAATCACCCACAACCCCAAAAAGAAGACGGCAGCGAGATCAAATGCCAAACTCCGGTAAAACCGTTCTCCAGCAACATAAAATGTTCCCGGACTCTCCTTAATAAAGACAATGTCTTGCCCTAAAACCTGCGGCGCCGGCGCGGCGACTTCCCCGCCAACGGTCGGCCCGACCACTTTGAGGCCGGTATCACTTTTTGGTTTATGTACCGTGATCGGGAATGGTCCTTTCGTCACCGTTTGATAACGCTGCAAGGTCGGATCAAAATAAAAAAATTGGACCGCGGGGATCCCGGTCAGTTGTTCTGACTCCGGGATCAGGACCTGTTCCAGTTTTTTGGAACCATTTTCTTCCTTGATCTGCGGGTCGTAGATCTTAAAATTGTCCGCCTTGACAAACGCCGGCGGCTGAACGGCCTTGATGTTACCCTCGCCGCCAAGGCTCATTTTTACCGTAATCGGATCACCGACGTTCACCTCCGCCGGCCCCACCGAAACATCCCAATCAAATTGCCCGACCGCGCCGGCGAAATCTGCAGGTTTATTCTCTTCCGGTAACGGCAAAACGGTCAAATTCGATGTCTTGGATTGCAATGTGAGCGGACGCTTTTCATAACGATCGAAGAATGAGTTGAAAAAATCGTCATCGAACATGCCTGTGCCAAACGGTGTTCGCGAAGAAGCGGCTTTCATGACAAGATTGCAATCCACCGTGACCGGCCCGATCGTCAGCTCGCCAGTACGCGTCGGATAGATATTCGTGTTGAATTCCGCGATATGATAACGTATGCCGTTAACCACCTGATCATACTGTTGTGGCTGATCGAATTTGTCCATATCCACACCGGCCTGTTTGAATTCAGGGAAATGCACATCGGCAACGGACAAATCGGCCATAAACAAAAGCACCTTTATCGGTAACCGCTCGTTGACATAAACTTTATCTTTGGGAAGACGTAACACAAGAAATATCTTATCGTTGAGACTGGTGTTTGTTTCCGAGGATGACGGTGCAGATGTCGCGCTCATACCGCTGGGCGCATCTGTAGCTTCAATCTCTACCGGATCAGTCGTGTAGGAAGTACCGTTGACATTGATGCTTACGGAGGGAATCGTGAAATGCCCGGTTTTAAGCGGCATCACGGAATACATCCAGGATTTTCGGCTGGAATACCGGCCATTGACGATCGAAATTTGCGTCGATGGCCCCAGAAACCGGATATCAAGTCCATCAACTGATGGTGTCGGAATATCCGCAACATCCTGTGTCCCTGTTACGGTCAGCGTCAATTGAGCGGACGTTCCCAGCGCGATCTTGTTCTGGTCCACTTCCGCCGTGAATTGAACATCCTGCGCAAACGCGTGGACGTCCGCCAATGTCAGCCAACACACACTGACAATGAGAACACGCAAGCATCGAACCATGACCATTTCGTTACCAATCCTTGCTAACCGCTCCGGTTTCGTGCTTCTCCTGAAAAACATGCAACAACCCTTTCGGTTCTTCGGTCTGCTGGTAATTTTGCAGAAGCCGCTCGGCCTCGGATTTTGTCAATTCCTGTCCTTGGGCGACAGCCCCAGGCTGTGTGGAATGCCGCTGCTCCCCTTGCGATTTTTCGCCAGATGCTGTCTGCTCCTGCGATTCATCTTTTGAAGATGACTCGGCGGGAGACTGCTCTTTGTTTTCTTGACTTTGCCTCTGCGTTTCGTTGGATCTCGATTGAGCTGAATTCTCCTGCTGACCAGATTGCTGGGCGCCCGATCGCTGCTGCTCCTTTTGCTCGTCTTTATTTCCGGATTGCCCTTGCCCGGACTGCGGGTTTTGTTGCTGTTCCTGATCCTTCTCTCCACCCTGGTTTTGTTGCGACTGTTGCTGTTGTTTTTGCTGTTCCCTGCGCAGGCGTTCCAGCTCTTTATTCACAAAATCATAATTATATTGCGCATCCTGGTCCTTTTTGTCAAGAGTCAGCGCGCTGGACAAATGCTTTAATGATTCCTGCAATCCTGCAATGGCTTTATTGATGTCGGTTTTCTCTTTTGCAATGCCAGATTTATACAACGCATTTCCCAGATTATAATGGGCCCATTTGCGCAAAGAAACGTCATCACTAAGAATCGCTTTTTGAAAGTGATCGATAGCTGGATCGTATTGCTTTTGTTTATAAAGCGCCGTGCCAGCGTTAAAATTAACGACATCCGATTCCGGTTCTTTTTTCAATGCGTCTTGATACAGTTTCAGAGAATCCGCGAACTGGCCTTGCAGGTAGAGACGGTTCCCCTGGCGGACCGATTCATTCACGGAGGACGCCTGTCCCGCTCGCGGAAATACCAGCACAGCGGCAAACAACAGAAAACCCGCGCTTTTTAAGCAACTGATCTTATTTTGCGTGTGGGAAGACATGTTTCAAGTAATAACAAAATAAACGCGACCGTTAAGGGGATCTGAAAACGTTCATGATAATGTTTTTTCATTTTTTGCTCGATGTCACGTTTTTCCAGATGGGACAATTCATGTTCGTAAATAAAATCCAATCCAAACTCCGCCCCGCTGGAGCGAACATACATCCCGCTCGTTGTCAGCGCGATCTGTTGCAAAAGGCTTTCATTGAGCCGGGATTTGACGAAATTGCCGGAATTATCCTTCAGAAATTCCTTTTCCCCGGAATCGTTGCTGATCTGGATCAATTCTCCTTCCGGAGTACCGATGCCGATGCAATACACCCGGATCCCCTTGTCTTTGGCCTTGCGGGCCGCCGCCAAAACGTCACCTTCCGTCTCTTCACCGTCTGTAACGAGAATGATTGCCTTGTATTCACTGCGTGTCACATTGTATCCACGAATGGCCTCTTCGATGGCCCGGGAAAGGTTCGTCCCGCCGCGGCCGACCGTCTTCACGTCCAGATCATTGAGGCTAAGCATAAACCCGGCGTAATCGACCGTTAACGGACAAATCATGAACGCGTCTCCGGCAAAAGCGATCAACCCGACACGGTCTCCCTTTAATTTTTTCAGCAGGTCCTGGATCGCCAGCTTGGTGCGTTCCAGACGATTGGGTTTGACGTCCGCGGTCAACATACTTTTGGAAGTATCGACCACCATGAGGATATCCAGGCCCCGGCGCTTGACTTCCTGCCACTCGAAACCCCACTGCGGCCGGGCTAAAGCAAAAACCGAAAAAATAAAAACTCCAATAAGAAGAATATTCTTCCAAAAGAACCGTTTAGCGCTCATCCCCGGGATCACTTCAGCGAGAAGTTTGTTCTCGACAAAGCGTTCCAGGATCCGACCGCGGCGGTGGGCCACCCAGAAAAGGAAAATCGCTGCCGGAATAACGGCCCACAGCCCATGAAACATTACAGGTTCGGCAAAATGCATGGCGATCAGGGTATTTTTAAAAGTAATGTATTTGATAATACGAGTTCAATGAATAAAACCATTAACGCCGCCAAAAGCACGCGGGTGAACAGCTCGTCATACTCAAAATAGCCGGTCTGCTTGATCCGCGTTTTTTCGAGTGCGTCGATGGCGCCGTAGATCGTGCGCAGCGATTCCGTGTCGGTCGCGCGGAAATATTTCCCTCCGGTCGCTTGTGCGATCCCCTGCAACAGCTTCTCATCGATGTCGATCCGTACCTGCTGGTAGACTTTCCTTCCGAACACATCCTGGACGGGAAATGGGGCAAATCCCTGGGCCCCTGCGCCGATCGTGTATATTTTTACCCCCAAAGCCTGGGCGGCCCGCGCGGCGGTCAATGGGTCGACCTCACCGGCGTTATTGACCCCGTCAGTCAGCAGAATGATGACTTTACTTTTCGCTTCACTGTTTTTTAGCCGCGCCAGGGAAGAATTGATCCCGGAACCAATGGCCGTCCCATCCGCAATCATTCCAAGACGGATGTGTTCCAGATTGGTTGTTACCCAGGCATGATCGGTCGTCAAGGGACACACCGTATAGGCCAGCGCGGCGAACGTGACAAGACCGATCCTGTCCCCGCTGCGGTTGGCAATAAATTCCTGCACAACGTTTTTAACGACATCCAAACGGTTATAGCGCTGGCCACCGAGGGTAAAATCTTCCGCGGCCATGCTTCCGGAGGCATCGATGGCCAGGACGATGTCGATCCCCTCGGATTCATGGATGGTCTGCTTAAGCACCGAGCGCGGGCCGGCCAATGCCACCAAAAATAATGCCAGAACGATACCGCGCAAAATAACCGGCAAATTCCGCAACCGGACCTTCCAAGAAACAGGCAATTGCGTGACGAGCTGTTTCGAGGAAAACCGGACGCTTTCCGGACGCCTGCGGCGTTCAAAAAAATACAGCAAGGTTAGAATAACGGGAATCAATAAAAGGACAAACGGATCTTTGAAAACCATATTCATTTCTGTTCGGCTTCAACGGCGTCTGCCATTTTGGGCTTCGTTTCATCAATAAGACGTTTGGCCAGATCGGCATTTTCCTTTCCAACTGCCGCATCCGGCGCGTGCTTGGCAAACTTGACCATATCGCAAACGATGAGGAATTCTTCCAGTAGAACCCTGGACTCGGGCGCAAGCTCACCGAAATTCTTTAGCGAGATCAGAAACTCTTCGCTGGTCATCTCGGGCGCCCGCACATTAAAACGTTCTTCAAAATACCGGCGAACAATATCCGACAAGATCAGATAATACTGCTCCCATTCTCCCCGCGTCAATAAATTGCTCTTTTGAAGGTTTTCCAGACGCTCATACGCCCTTTTCCAAGGCGTTTTAGTGATGATCTTGCTCGGAGTTTGAATTCGTTGCCGTTGATACCATCGATAAACAAAATACGTGATACCGGCCAAAAGAGCCACGCCTAAAGCGATCAGCAACGGCATCCACTGCGCGGGAAACTCGACCGGAGGCTTGACGTCCCGGATGTCTTGCGCTTGCGCTTCAAAGACGATCATCAATCCCGACAAGAAAATTACTGTTCCAATGATAATAGGTCGCAGGAATCGCTTCATGTGCTCAACAATCTTTTGCGCCGGCGTTTGCGGAAAAACCTGACCAAAGCATCGCTGTACGAACTGTTCGTATGGACATCAATGTGGTCAACACCAACGGAATTTAAAAGCTGGTCGCGCTTGCGAATACGCTCCAGGTTGTCACGCTCATACTGCTTGACGATCTCTGTATCCGAAGAATCCACATATATCAATTCGCCGTTTTCGGCATCTTCCAGTGAAATGATCCCGCAATTCTGCAATCGCATTTCCCGGGGATCATTGAGCGTGACCGCAATAATGTCATGACGTTTATTCGCTGTTGAAACAGCCTTTTTCAGATCGTCGTGCGCATCCTTGTTCGCAGACGTCGCCGATCCCAAAAAATCTGAAACAAGAAACGCGATGGTTTTTCGGGTCGTTACCTTATTGAGATACTCTAAAGCACCGGGGATATTTGTGGCGCGGCCCTGCGGCTTGAAATATAACACTTCCCGAATGATCCGCAGGACATGCTGGATCCCTTTGCGCGGCGGGATGAACTTTTCGACCCTGTCCGTAAAAAGGACTAATCCGACCTTGTCATGATTGCGGATCGCGGAAAACGCGAGGGTCGCGGCCAATTCGGTCGCCAACTGGCTTTTGAGCATGCTGACCGATCCAAAACGGCAGGAAGCCGAAAGATCGACCAGGATCATGACCGTTAATTCACGCTCTTCAACATATTTTTTGACATAGGGCCGCCCGGTGCGCGCCGTGACGTTCCAGTCGATGGTGCGGATATCATCGCCGAATTGATATTCCCGCACCTCATCGAACTCAATACCTTGCCCCTTAAAAACGCTGTGGTATTGACCCGCGAAAACATCCGAGACCAGCCGCGAGGTGGTGATCTCGATGCGCCGGACTTTGCGAAAAAGCTCCTTTGGGATCATTACGGTACCGCGATCTCGTTAAAGATGGTTTTAATCACATCTTCCGAAGTCTTCTCTTCCGCTTCGGCCTCGTAACTGATGATGACCCGATGGCGCAGGACATCCATCCCGATGGATTTTACGTCCTGGGGCGTGACGTAACCGCGGCCCTGCAAAAAGGCGTACGCCTTGGCGGCAATGGCCAGATAAATGCTCGCCCGCGGGGACGCGCCATAGTGGATCAAATTTTTCAGATTGCCCAACCCGTAATTCTGCGGTGAGCGCGTGGCATCGACAATATCAACGATATATTTCTGGATCTTTTCATCAATATAGATCTCGTCCACCACACTCCTTGCCCGCAAAAGCTCCTGCGGGGTGATGATGGCCTGGGGTTCAATATTCTTTTTGGTGAATGCCATCCGCTGCAATATTTTCAATTCTTCGTCTTTGGCCGGATAATCGATCTTGACTTTGAGCATAAATCGGTCGACCTGGGCTTCCGGCAAAGGATAGGTGCCTTCTTGCTCGATCGGGT
>ORMF010748266.1_pt1 | contig 55179 bp, 58 predicted proteins | sample 1779871 | NCBI WGS metagenome assembly ORMF01 (sample SAMEA104232316, study PRJEB22302) | groundwater metagenome | biome: forest; feature: aquifer; material: groundwater | place: USA | collected 2011-08-07 | depth 5.4 m | reverse complement strand
TTTTTCCGCTTTGCCGAGTCCGAATTGAAGCCCCGCCACACTGCCTGAATACTTGGAAGGCAGAACCCCAAAAAGAAAAATGTCCTTTCCATTTTAGAAAAAATCCACCCCCGCGAAAAACAAAAGAGCAAGAGACATTTTTTCTTTTTGGGGTTGCCGAGTGAAGCGAGGCGGTGGCGGGGCTTTCGTGGAGCGTAGGATTTAGTTTAGAGCCACCACGCGCTCCGCGCGTGGCACATTACCGATTTTGGAAATAGGTTCTAACTTGGTACAATAAATACACTAAGCTGTTCAGCCGCCGAAGCCGGGTGTAACGATGTTGTTGAGACGAGACTGATCAATGTTGTAGCTCCCGTCGGCGCCCACGCCAAGACCCAAAGTGTTGCTGATGAGGGCAATAATGCCGAAGACCGACACCATGATGAACATCCCCACAATGCCCCAGAGCATGTGCTGTTTACCCTCTTCGCTCTTCCCGCTCCCGCCCTCATTGAGCGATTTGAGGAATTGTACGAGTCCCCATACGAAGACGAGGAGGCCTGCCGAAAATATAACGAGTACAGCGGGATTTATGATCAGGTCGACCACCTTTTGCATGATCTGCTGAGCGGAATTCATATGTTAGCAACAGAAGCGAACGGTACCCGCTTGTCCACAGCCGTGGACACTCCGCCAGGCCGTATTAGTTGCCGAAAGTGCCTACCTGGACGGTGGGGGGCGCAATGTTTTGGCCGCCAGCTACGCCAAAGGTGTTCTGCAAGAGACGGATGAGGCCGTAGACAGATAGCATGACGAACAGCGCGATAAGCCCATAGCCCATGAGCGCGAGCCCTTTCGATTTCTCGTCTCCGGCCTTGGTCAAGTACTTGACGAGTCCCCAGAAGAATACGATAACCGCCACTCCTATGAGGAGTGCGATGAGGCCGTTGATCAAGGAACTAAAGGTATTAAAGATGGTGTATATACTCTGAGCACTCGCCACCCACGGGAGGGCGAGGGTCGCTACCGCCAGCCCGGATGTCTTTATAACGTTTCGCATAATCTGAATATTTTTTAGCCCGTAAGTACTTTCAATGGTATCCGATGGTGCCCAGAGTACAAGGAGCTAGGCAGGCCTCCTGTGGATAAGCGAGGAGAGATCGAGCGACCTCTCAAGCGCCTCTGTCGTCTTCTTTTTTCGGTTTTTGGGTGAGGATATCCTTTCCCACCACATATATAACCAGAAGCACGATGATAAAAGCTGCGGCGGAAACGGCTACTAAAATATTTCTGCTAAGGAACTGCTGTATAGCCAAAAGCACGACAAGCATAAAGAGCACCGTCACACCCCACCCCATGATCACGATGGCATCGTCGCGATACGTGGGCCATGTGCCGAGACGAATAAGATACATGACGAATCCTCCTACAAAGAGGAGTATGGAAGCGACGAGCATGAGTCCCACCACGAGGTTGAACAAGCCGAGCACCTGTGCAGTATTCGGTATCATGTTATGAACGAAGCGCCGTTGTAGCTCTTGAAAAGTGTATTGGTGAGTATGCGCAATATCCCCCAGATCGAAAACATCACGAAAAGCGCGATCAATCCCCATACGACCTGCGTCCGGAATTTTTCCCATCCCTTCGCAGACCCGCCATCTTTGATCGAACTCGCAACGCCCCAGAGGTAGTACAAGACACCGAGACCGACCGCGAGCACGGTAGCGGCATTGAGCAGGTCCACGGCCAGCTTGGCCAGACCTTTGAAATCGGTCGGTGCCGTAGCAGCAACGGCGACGAGTGGGAGAGTGTATACGGACCCTACTACCAGCGCACGTCTCAGGAATGAGCGGATCATATCAGGCAAGGACACCGCTAATCGTTGCGCCGATCAGGGTCGCAAGCACCCAGGCACCCAAGACAAGGGCCGCGCCGATGATCACATACAGGAAATTTTTCTTCGCCTTAGTGAGCGCCGCTTCTTTGCCTTGCGCAACGACGAACTGGAATCCCACGAGCACGATAAAGAATCCGATAATGGGGATCGCGATCGTAACAAGGGCTTTAAGGGCCTTAACGACAAAATCTTGTATGGTGCAGACGTTCAGCGGAGAGCTAAAACCGTTGGGATCTGTTTGGCACGCAGCAAAGGTCAGCACCGGAAAAAAAAGGAGACCGAGCGCAACGACGGCAACACGAGTGATGGTTCTCATAGAAATGACTGTTATTGTCCGATTATATGCTGCATCTGGGCATCGCCTTGTTGGACTGCTTGCGAAAGTGAAGCTGCTCCCGAAACTGCGCTTTCAATCATAGCGCGGAAGAGATCTCCCGTCTGCTCCGGATCCGGATCAGCCCAAGTGCGGGTGATGATCGCCATGCGGTTGATCAAGGTGCCATATCCGGGCGCACTCTGTCCGAGCGTGTCACGCCGCGCAGAAGCAATACCAAGGGCTTTTGCAAAAGCGGCCGTGGTAGAGGAGGTGCCGAGCAACTGGGCCGCAATAAATGCACCTTGCTGATTGACCGCTACGCGCGGCACCGCAAAGGCATACACGCGACCGAAGGTGCTTATCCGCGGCGCGTCCCTGAATTGCGGGATATCCGCCATGGCAAAATTGAGATTGGGATTCATCGATGCGATCCGTATCGCTTCACTCGCGTAGCCGACATAGATCGCGGCATCACCGGCGGCGAATGCTGCGCGCGCGTCTTGTATCGCGCCGTTCCACGAATAGTAATTTTGCGAAGGGTCGGCAAAACCCGTATAAAAAGTGAGCGCCTCGACGGCGGGCTGTGTGGTGCCACCGGTACCTCGCGGTGAAAGCGCCGAGAGGAGCTTGCCCTCGGCATCGCGCGCGGTAATTGCTACTCCTTTTTGCATAAGGAGGACGGCAAGATCCGCTTTGGCATTGCCCACATTGCGATAGGTGCCAAGCGCGATCGCCGACCTCGTGATCCCACCGGAAATATCTCGTACCGTGATCTGGGAGGCCATCTGCTGTACGTCATCCCAATACTTCGGCGGCTCAGCGTAGCCCGCGCCAGCCAGGATGTCGCGATTCCAATAGAGCACGAGCGGATCGATAGCAAAAGGTATCGCAACGACACCTTCGGGGCCCAGATAGACATTGGCACTTTCTGCAAAAACACTCTGGAACGTGACCTTGGTCAGCTGATCGTAGGGAATAGAAAGTACTTTTGGTTCATCCTTGACCGCGTAATCGGAGCTGAGTATGAAAAGATCCGGACCTGTCTTTTGTGCGAGCGCATCAGAGAGGTCCTGCTCGAACGATGCTGCCTCTTTTCTCACATACGAGACCTGCAGCAGGCCCTGATCCGCCTGACTTGCTTCATCCAGCACGACATTGAACGCATTCTGGTCAAGGGTTCCCCATATCACTACTTTGCCCACCCCTGCCCCGCTTTTATTCCCCCCCACAGCAAATGCAAAAATGAGCACGCCGGCAACGGCGAGTGAGCCGAACACGCCGAGCAATATGATCTGGAACATGGAGTGCCTTTTCATATCCGAGGCCGCGGACGCGGTTTGAAAATAAGTCCGTAGTGGTGCGCGCCCGCGTGGAATTCCTTCAGGAGTTCAAAACCAGTCTCCGACGCAAGCCCGAGTGCCGCGTCTTTCGAGAAAACATGCTTCTTGGTAGGACCCAGTCCGCGAAAAGAATCAGACCAGTCGATCACCGCGACTTTCCCTGAGGGCTTCACGATGCGCCAGGCCTCCATGAGTGCGGCTTTCGGATGCTCAAGCTGAAAAAGCACGTTGGAAATGAGTGCCAGGTCAACAGCTCGTTCTGCGAGGTGCGTGCCACTGGGGCGTTCGATGTCGGCAGCGATCACCTCGATATTCTTCAAACCGCGCCGCTGCGCTTCGTTGCGAATACGGCGCAGAAGATCGCGCTGGACGTCGATGGCATATACACACCCCGTCCCTTCAAGACGCTCGGCACATTGGAGTGCATAGTGACCCGAGCCCGCGCCAAAGTCCGCTATCACCATTCCTGTGTCGACACCCAAAGCAGCGGTGTTATGTGCCGGATGTGCGAACGAAGTCGCCGCATGAGCATGCGCATTCATTGCGAATCAGTATAACCCACCAATGCTATGCCTGAACGTCTATTTGTGGAAAGACGACGAACGACGCCACATGATCGCCCTCGTAGAGTTTCATCACGCGCACGCCTTGAGTCGCGCGGCCGAGCGACGGTATCTCATCGAGACCGGTGCGGATGGTCTGGCTCTTCTGCGACATCGCGACAAGTTCACCTCCGCTGAGAAGGACGGCGGCACCAACGAGCTGTTTCGTCTTGGCCGTTATCGACATGGTCTTGATACCGCTTCCCCCGCGACCCTGCGTCTTGTATTCAGAAAGTGCGGTCTTCTTGCCATAACCGGTCGATGAGAGTACGAGAAGCACTGCGTCTTTGGCACCTTTGGGCACGATACCAGCGCCCACGATAAAGTCGCCCTTGCCGAGCTTCATGCCGCGCACACCAGCGGCTTGGCGCCCCATCTCTCGCACGTCTCCCTCTTTGAATCGTATCGACTGACCTTTACCGCTGGTGAGTACGACGTCATCGCCCTTGTAGACGAACTGCGCGCAGATGAGCGCGTCACCTTTGTCGAGATTGATGGAAATGAGGCCACTCCGGCGCACTTCGCGGAACTGCGCGGCGGAGGTTTTCTTGACAGTGCCGCATGAGGTTGCCATCAAGAGCGAGAGCCCTTCGGCGGCTTTCTTTTCCTTGGGCATCGCAAGAATAGACGTGATCTTCTCGTCTTGCTCGAGCGAAATAAAATTCATGATGGACTTGCCTTTCGTCGCGCGCTTCCCTTCCGGCAATTCATACATCTTGAGCTGATAGACCTTGCCACGATCGGAGAAGAAAAGCAGATCGCTGTGCGCGCTTGCGGTGAGGAATTGCGTCACGAAGTCCTCGTCCTTGGTATCGAGGTCTACCACGCCCACGCCGCCGCGCTTCTGGCGGCGGTATTCGCTCGGGTTGGTGCGCTTGATGTAACCACCTGCGGTCAGAGCAACCACGAAGTCCTCATCTGCCACGAGGTCTTCTGCCGTCATGGTTTTCGCCCCGCGCTTCACTATTTTGGTGCGACGTTCGTCGCCGTATTTTTCTACTGCTTCGCGGATCTCGCTCTTGATGAGACCCATGAGCTTTACCGCGTTTTTCAAAAGCACCGTCAACTCCTCGATGAGCGCTTGCACCTCCTTGAGCTCGTCTTCTATTTTCTTGCGCTCCAGTCCCGCAAGCTTCTGGAGGCGCATGTCGAGAATGGCATTGGCCTGCAGTATCGAGAATTTGAATTTCGTCATCAATTGCGCGCGCGCGTCGTCCACATCCTTGCTCTTTTTGATGAGAGCGATGATCTCGTCGATATGGTCGAGCGCCTTCTTGAGCCCGAGCAATATGTGCTCGCGCTCCTGCGCGCGTGTGAGATCGTACTGCGTGCGCCTCGTGACCACCTCCTTGCGGTGCGCGATGAAAGCTTGGAGAAGGGCCTTGAGCGAGAGGGTCTGCGGGACGCCGTCGACCAGCGCCACCACATTGTAGTGGAAGGTCTCCTCCAGCTGCGTGTGTTTGTATAGATAGTTGAGCACCGTTTGCGCGTTGCCAGTATTCTTGAGCTCGATCACCACGCGGATGTCTTTGGTCGATTCATCGCGGATGTCGCGGATGCCTTCGAGCTTTTTCTCGTGCACGAGATCCGCCATCTTTTGCAAGAGGTCGGATTTGTTCACGCGGAACGGGATCGAGGTGATAACGACCTGGTAGTTTCCCTTCTTATCTTCAACTATTTCAGCATCCCCGCGCACGACCACGGGACCGCGTCCAGTGGCATAGGCATGGGCGATATCTTTCTCATTGAATGCCATACAGCCCGTCGGGAAATCCGGCCCTTGGACGAATTTGAGGAGATCATCGGTCGTGGCCTGCGGATTATCTATCAGGTGGATCGAGGCCTCACACACTTCGCGCAGATTGTGCGGCGGGATGTTGGTCGCCATACCGACCGCAATGCCGAGCGTGCCGTTCAAAAGAAGGTTCGGGAGAGCGGCCGGAAGAACGGTCGGCTCCTGCTTGGTATTGTCGTAATTGGGCGCGAAGGCGACCGTCTCTTTTTGGATGTCGCGCATCATCTCGCTGGCAAGCTTGGTCATCTTGGCCTCGGTATAGCGCATCGCGGCCGCGCCGTCGCCATCGATGGAGCCAAAGTTGCCTTGCCCGAGAATAAGCGGATAGCGCATGGTGAAATCCTGCGCCATTTTCACCATCGCGTCGTACACCGATGCGTCGCCGTGCGGATGGTATTTACCCAAGACTTCGCCGACCACCGTCGCCGACTTGCGCGTCTTGGCGCTCGCCGTGAGGCCGATATCCTGCATCGCGTAGAGAATGCGGCGGTGAACCGGCTTCAGTCCATCGCGCACATCAGGAAGCGCGCGCGCCGTGATGACCGACATGGCGTAATCCAGGTAGCTCTCCCGCATCTCGACGGTGATGGATCGCGGTACCACATTGATGTGCGCCGGAGCCGAATCAGCCTTATTTTCCTCGCCCTTTCCCTTGGCCATGTTGGCTTAATTGTACCACAAAGTGCCCTTCACATCCACGAAATGGACAATCATTACAAAACAAGGTAGAGTCCGTTCGGCTTCAAAGGTAAATTCGCGAAGGTAGGGAGGTGATGATGAGCACCCAACAACTTACAATTATGTTCCCGGTTCTCGGGGCCATGATTGTTTCGTTTTTTTTGAAAGGTCCCGTGTGGTATAGGCGACGATGGCTTCTGATTGCCTTGTGTGCGGTTCTTCTCGCAGTCAACGATTGGCTCGGTGAAAAACAACACGTACCGTACATCTTCATCATGGGCGGACTCGCACTCTATTCGATTTGGGAATGGTTCTCGAAGCGACCGCAACGTCCGACCTGAGATGAACCGTCGCCGCCGGAGATGACGAACAAAGGGCAAGCCCCGCGTCGTCTCTCGGCGCGGCGGTCTTTTTTATCTCTTTTTCATATTTTATTGTTTTCCCCAAGGTAGCATTTTAGTTCACGACCGTGAGTTAAAATACTACCTATGGGAACATTGGAGACGGCGGCAAAGAAACAGCGGAGGATGAGCGCGGTGCAACAAGCGATACTCGCCACGGTCGCGGTATCGGGGCTCCTCGCGGTTGCTATGGTTGCGGGGAATACAATCCAATTACTGAGGAAAATCCCAAGGTTCAAAAAACAATTTAGATATCGTTCGGACAAAATACTTACGCGGCTTGCGCAAGACAAATTCATAACCTTCGAAGAACGCAGGGGTAAACGGTATGTGAGGATCACTTCGGAAGGTTCGCGACAGCTCATGCTTCGCGGCAACGAGCTTATTCGACTTGCTACAAAACCCAAACGTTGGGACAAACGTTGGCGCGTCGTCATTTTTGACATTCCAGAGTATCGAAGGAGTATCCGCGACTCCTTGCGTACTACCATGCGTCGTTTCGGTTTTTATCGACTGCAGGATAGCGTCTGGGTGTATCCGTATGACTGCGAAGATGTGGTCGCACTACTCAAAACCGATCTGCGAGCCGGAGCAAGTGTCCTCTATATGATCGTTGAAAAGATGGAAAATGATAGGCACCTGAAAGAACATTTTTTGTTGCGATGAGGGGTAGCGTTTAATATCACGGTCGTGATCTTAATTGCTACCATACGAAAAACACCGTTGGAAACAGGAAGGTTATTCTAAAGTCGTGGTCGCATTCTCTTGAATGCTGGTCGTTGCAATCGTCTCCTCCCACTGAAGTGCCGCTGACTGCGAAGGTGCGGTGGTTGGTGTCTGTGCTACGGGCTCCGGAGCGGCCACTTGCACTGGCTCCCCGCCCCCGAGGCCATGCAAAAAGAATGCGACCCAGCCCACGAGAAGGAGCGCGACCACGCCGATCGCTATCGAGCTTGCCACCGCGACCCGTTCCTCCTCGGATCGCTCTCTCAGTTTGTTGACCGTTCTTTGGACGACCATTTGATATTTATGCGGATAGGACGACCACATCGCCCTCTTTGCCCGCGAGGTCGCGCGGCTTGATGGTCAATTTATCTACGGGCGTCACGCCCTCCTCACCGGCTTCTTTCAAGAACTTTTTGAGTGACGATGTGTCGTACAGGAGCGGTATCACGATCTTTGCTTCCAACTTTACCGCGAGCTTCTCCGCCTCCGGTGCATCAAGCACGCCCTCAGCACCGATCGGTACAAAGAGAATGTCGGGCGTGTCGAGCTCAAGCACTTCGGCCGGGAGCGCGCCTGCGAGCGCGCCGAGATAGAGTATCGACAGACCGTCGAGCGTGAGCGAATAGACCGTGTTGATGCGCTCGTCCCCCGCGTAGCGCGAAGGTGTGCCAAATCCAGCGGCAGTGATCTCTTTGATCTCATACTCACCTGGACCGGATATGACAAAGGGTTGTTTGTCGCCACGACCGGCTTCCTCGGTGCCGTTCATATCGGCATGATTCAAGGATACGAACGCGACATCGGCGCCGAAATTGGTCGGCTTAAAATTCTTTGACTGCTTGGAAACGGGCGAAAAGACGACCGTCGTATCGCCCACCTGCGCGCGGATGCACGCGCCCTCATGGTACGTGAGTATCATGCCGGAAACTATATCACAATGCGCTTATCTATCCGGCGGAATGTCATAATAGTTGATGAGGAACTTTGCGATATCGTTAAATGGCTTGGCAAGTGTGGCTGAGGCGTATTTTTGCCCATGCGGCTGGATCGCAAAGAGGAAGACGATGAATTTCGGATCATGTGCCGGAAAGTAGCCGAAGAAAGAATGGAGGTAGGTATCGCCCGCGATGTAGCCGCCGCCCGGCTTCGGTATTTGCGCCGTACCTGTTTTTGCCGCGATGGTGTAGTGATCCATCCTGAGCTCCCCGTTGAGGAGACCCGTATCGAATACCTTGATGAGCATGTCGGTCACGGTATCGGCAGTGGTGGGTTTGAGCACTTGAGCGCCCGCCCCCGGTGTGACAGATCGCGTGATGCCACTATCGTATTGTATTGCAGTCACGACATGCGGGTTGGGCAATACGCCTTGATTGGCGAGCACTGAGAGTGCTCGTACCATTTCTATGGGCGAGACCGCGATACCCTGCCCGAAAGCAGCCGTGTCGTAGTTGACTTCGGGGCCATTGCCGCTACCCAGTGGTGAGAGATCGCCGGATACTTCATCGGGCAGATCGATACCTGTCTTTGCTCCCAGTCCAAAGAGCCGGAAGTAGCGCGTAAGCACTCCGTATCCCATGGTGTCGGCGAGAAAAGAGGCGCCGACGTTGAGCGATTGATTGAGGATCTGCTGCATCGGTATCACACCGCGCGCCTTCAGATCGAAATTGCATATCTTGAACGTGGAGCGTTCGATGCAGCCGACATCGTTGTACGTCGTCGAAGGACTCACCGCCCCGCTGTCGATTGCCGCGGCCATGGTGAGCGGCTTCATAATCGATCCTAATTCATACCGGCCCGACACGAGCGGATCATCGAACACGCCCGGGTCGGCAACGGTGCCGTAGGTATTGGGATCAAAGGCGGGGCGTGCGCCGATCGCGTAGATCGCGCCGGTGCGCGGGTCCATAATGATGCCACCGGCCATGTGCGGCGTGTATTCCTTCATCACTTTCTCGAGCACCACCTCGAGCTGCTGCTCCACCTTTGGATCTATTGATGTAATGATCGAACCCTGATGTGCAGAGGGATCGGTGGCAAGAGCTGAGCGGAGATTTGCGAATATTTCTGCAAATGGATTCACGTAGAGATCCGACGAGGTTTGGATGAGTGTCGAATCATACAATTTTTCGAGCCCGTACACTCCCGTTTTGCTCGGATTTTCACCTGTAAAGCCCACGAAGCCGAGCGCTTGCGCGGCAAGCTCCTCGCCGGGGTAAAAGCGCCACTGATCAGCAACAAGTATCACGCCCTGTATTTTCAACGCACGGACCTTTGCTGCGGCCACATCACTCACCCGAAGGGCAATCTCTTCATATGGATCGGTCTTTTTCGCTGCGCTCGCCATGAATGCTTCTCGCTCTAGCGCTGTGATGGCGCTCAATCGCCCATACACCTGTGCCGGATCCTTAAGCTGTCGCGGATCGATCGCGATGCGCCATCCCGCCTGCATCACGGCAGCTGCCACCTGTGCGCCATCTTTGGAGGTGAAAAAAATGCTTCCGCGTTGTTCCGTTTCCGGTGCCGGCTCCTGATACTGCCCCATTGCATCGCGGCTGTATTGAGCACCGTGCACGATCTGGACGAAATACAAACGCAAAATGAGAAGAAGTGCGGCGGCAATAAAGATGCCGCAAAGAAAACGCGCGCGCCGGATCAAGAACGCGCGTGAATGCACTGCATGAGACATCGCCACATGATATCAGCTCGCCAGATACCAGGGGGATCAGATGGCAGTGGAAGCGACCGACCCTGCCGTTGCTGCATTGCCGGGACGATAGACGTACGATGTCTCGGCAACGGGAGCAAGCCCGAGTGCCTGACCCGCCTGCGGCGAGACCTCTTGCGACAGAGCGAGGTAGCGCTGCTCAAGTGAGCCGATAGAGCTCTCGATCGCTGCACTCTGGCGCGTCGCTTCGGAGCGGGCCATTACATTCAAAATGGAGGCAGCAACAAAATAGAGATATGCACCGACGAGGACTGCAAGCACAACGGAAAGGATAGAAAGGGCGCGTCGCTCGAAGGGGTGTTCGGTCGCGAGTCCGGCGCGGGGGCGCGCGACCTCCAAATGCAAAGTGCCCTGCAGAGTGGAGGGCTTATATTTGCTTATTTTTTGTAACTGTTTTCTCATGGCGTTTTGAAATATTCTCGAATACACGAAGCTTGGCACTTCTCGCCCGCGGATTGTCGCGGATCTCTTCCGCGCTTGGCACAAGGGGCTTTTTCGTAATGCGGCGTCCGTATCCTTCCCGATCCCAATCGGCAAACACGTGCTTCACGAGCCGATCCTCGATGGAGTGAAAGGTGATGACCGCAATGCGCCCGCCTTCGGCAAGCATCGCCCGCGCGCCGTTCAATGCTTCTTTGAGCGCGCCCAGTTCATCATTGACGGCGATACGGAGCGCCTGAAAGGTTTTGGTGGCAGGATGCAATCGGCCGCGCCGATATGCAGGTGGAACTGCTCCTCGGATCACTTCGGCAAGCTCTCGCGCAGTCGTGAACGGTTTTTCTTTCCGTCGATCAACGATCGCATGAGCGATCCTGCGTGAGTAACGCTCTTCTCCCCAGCCGAAGATGACATCGGCGATTGACGTTTCTTCCCATTCGTTGACGATGATAGCGGCGGTGAGCGCGCCGGGCTTGTTCCCGTACGTCATAAGGAGGGGTTCGTCTGTGTGGAATGAAAATCCCCTTCCTGCATCCAATTGATATGCGCTCCATCCGAGATCGAAGAGTATTTTATCGATCTTCGATACTCCGTGCCCTTTGAGTTGGCGCACTACCGTACGAAAGTTAGCGTTGATCAAGGTGACTTTTGGCGCGGAACCCTTCAATGCATCTTGGGCACGATCGATCGCATCGGTATCGAGATCGAATCCGATGAAAGATCCACCACGACTAAGTTTCGCAACGATCTCCCGCGCATGCCCGGCACCGCCGAGCGTTGCGTCTACCACAGTGTCTTTGGGGGAAATAGCCAACGCATCAACTCCTTCATGTAAAAGAACTGGCTTATGCCCGAGCGATTGCGAAGCAATTGCTTTAGGGTGGTGTATTTCTGACACCGGATCGCTGGAAGATTGTGAGCGTCGCGTGCGCATGACGTTTTATCTTCCAGCTATCCGGGATCGGAATGTTTTCATAGGGATCACAGTGCGCCGATCTCTCCGAGCTTCTTGGCCATCCGCTCCGCATCTTTCTCGATGCGCGCCTTGTAGGTGTGCCAGCGCTTTGCATCCCAGATCTCGACGCGATCGGATATGCCGGTGAATATGATCTCGCGTTTCAATCCTGCATATTCCTTTTGATGATCAGGAATGAGCATCCGCCCCACTGCGTCCACGTCCACTTCGGCCGCGCCCGAGAGCATGAAGCGATTGAATCCGCGCGTGTCGGCGTCGACGAACGAAAGCGACTGCAACTTATCTGCCATGCGCTCCCACGCGGTGCGCGAGAATACGACGAGACAATTGTCGAGGCCGCGGGTCATCACGATGCGCTTGCCGAGCGCGCTTCGAAAATTCTTCGGCAACGACACTCGTTTCTTGTCGTCGAGGCTGTGCAAGTATTCGCCTATCAGTAAATTGCCCATGTTTCTGTTTCCCACTTTATCCCACTAGAATGGAGTATACCCCACTATACCGCACTACAAGCTACTTATCCACACTTCGACTCGGTCCGCTTTGGCATGAGCCAGGTCGAAAGCTCGCTCAGTGCAAGCCACGCCATGACTTGACAAAAGTACTTTAGAGAGGTATCATTAAGGTTGCGAAACTCGGAATGGGGGTTCCGATGACAACACCAAAGCAGTTCCACTGGACCTTTGGAGCCGGTGGCGAATGTCTGCGGCGCAGACGAGTTCAGCGTGAGTGGGTACTCCGCTTAGGCGCATTCCTCGTCACCCTGGCAGTTCTGGCCGTGGCCGGTCTGTTGGGGCACGATCCTTTGGGGCACTAAGAGCTTCGGGCCCGCGCGACAACGCAGACATGCACTGTCGCGCGGGCCCCATTCATTTTTGGTACAATGCATTGAAACTCATGCTATCCATATTCAAGAAAGCCACACCCGAATCCCTCGCCGAGATCGCCGAGGAGATGCGCGTGCGGCAGACCAAGCAGTTTATTCTCCTCTTTTCGATGGGGTCGCAATTCGACCATCTCATCGTCCAGCGCCTCGCGAAGCTTGGCGTTTTCTGCGTAGTCGCCGACCCTGCGAGTGCAACAGCCGATGACGTGAAGAAGGCTGCGCCAGCGGGAATTATCGTGAGTGGCGGACCAGCGTCGGTGGAAACCGAACCGCCGCCGTTTGATGAAAAAATATTCGACCTCGGCATCCCCACCTTAGGTGTGTGCCTCGGATTCCAGATGTGGGCCAAGCATGTGGGCGTGCGTGTCGTCCCCGGCAGCAAGCGCGAATTCGGCGTACATGCCTTGCATCTCGTGGGCACCGATCCTCTATTTGAGGGAGTCGTTGATGATTCCGATGTTCTTCAAACACACGGGGATGCAATCCAGCCCGCCTCGACTCGCGAGTCGACGCGAGGCGGGCCCGACTCTCCGATGACCGTACTGGGCTCCACCGAAAACGCGCCAGTGGCTGCGGGCCGCCACGACTACCTGTGGGGCGTGCAGTTCCATCCCGAAGTCACCCATACTACCGAAGGCGCGAAGATGTATGAAAACTTTTGCATCAAAATCTGTGGTATCACCGACCGCTTCCCCGCACACAACGTAGCCGAGCAGAAAATTGCGAAACTCAAAGAAAAAATTGGCTCGGGCAAGGTGCTGATCGCGCTTTCCGGCGGTTCCGACTCTTCCGTCGTCGCCTACCTCCTGAAAAAAGCACTCGCAACCCCGGGGATCGTCCTCGGGGGAAAGTCCGTGTTGAAAGGTGTTTACATCAGGGGCATTGATCGGCCTGATGACGAAGTGTTCGTCAAAAAATACTTTGGGAATCAGGACTGGATAGAAGTGGAAATAGTAGACGCCACGGAACGCTTCCTGACTGCGCTCGCGGGCATCGAGGGAATGCGCGAGAAGCGCCTCGCCATGCGCGGTGTGTATAAAGAGGTGCTGGAGAAAAAAATAAAAGCATTCGGAGCTGATTTCGTTGCCCAAGGCACCCTCTACACTGACCTGCGCGAAAGCGGAGAGGGCCATGCGACCGGCGCGCGAGTCGCCGAGATCAAAGTACATCACAACACCGGCATCGAATTCTCGGTACCCGAATTGCGACCGTTGGAAACGGAGGTCAAGGATTCGGCTCGTGCCATTGGCCGCGACATCGGCGTCCCTGAAGACCTCCTTACCCGCCATCCCTTCCCCGGCCCTGGGCTCGTGGTGCGCATCGAAGGTGCAATTACCGCTGAGCGCCTGCGGGTGGCCCATGCGATCGATGGCATCTATATAGAAGAGCTCCGCAAAGCCGATCTGTACCAGACGGTGTGGCAAGCAGGAGCCACGCTGACCAAGTCGGAACACACCGAAAGCAAAGGCGACGACGCTGGCATGGGCCATGTCGTGGCGCTCTGGGCCGTGTGGAGTGTCAATGGCTTTACCGCCCGCTTCGCCGAGCTCCCGTGGGATTTCCTCGTGCGCGTCTCCCGCCGCATTACAAATGAGGTGCGCGAAGTTGGTGCGGTCGTCTACCGCATCTCCGACAAACCACCGGCTACTATTGAATGGGGTTGAATGCAATTGATCACGCCTCAGGGTGGTAATGCATCGCGTGCGAGAGTTGAATGAAAGCATTGTATTCATTGCCCGGAACCTCGGAGCCATCCGATCTGAGGATAGATTTACCGGCCAACGCGCGCTCATATGCGCCGCGCTCACCAAAAAACTGATCATCATCAGAATCTGCGGGAGATGCGCGGAATGCCGCACTGCGTGCGTTGTCATCGGCACGACCACAGACCATGTCGAGATCATGGCTCTGCAAAGAATCAAGGAGGCCGAGATGCTCCATTTGCATGCGCCGTTTGTTGGTGCTCACGCCCTGCCATGCCGCAACTCCTACCTGAATATTGAGCCACTTGAGCATTTCACCGGCCACGAGCTTCCGTGCGCCTGCGGGCGAATGCGTATCATTCGCATCTCCCCCTTCGGTCATAAGTAATTTCTTGACCTCGGGATCCTTGAGATTTGGATATGATTCGATGAATTCTTTGTCTCCTTCCGCGAAGAATTTCCCAGATTCCTCCATGACGGAAGATCCGAGATCTGCTTGCGACATCATAAAACCCGCTTTCAGAAAACGTGCTTCCTTTTCAGGAATGCTTGCCGCCTCCATAGCCGCGTCGAGGCGGTCATCGAGATGCTTTGCCCAAATAAGCAGACCTGCTGTAACGTTACGCTCACCCTGTAGATCCTCGATTATCTCAGCGATCTGTGGATTGCCCTGGATAGCCGCAGTGTAATACTCTCTCCGCTTCGCTTCTTCTGGCTTTTCGTCACCGCGCTTTTCGAACGGATTGAAACCAAACTCCGGGTACGTGCACGCGATCATGAATTCCGCGAGTGCTTTGTCTTCCTGATCGTATATAACTCGTCCCGCTTCTTGGTTCACCTGATCCATGTATGCGATGACCTCTCCAGCCGTACGGCCCTCGTTGCCACTTTTACCAAAGGGAGGATTGTCTCCCTCATACATACCGCGATGACGAGCGCGCATCTTAACGATCGTGGTCGGATCATCCGGGTTGTACGGCGTGATATCGGCATCTTGTACGAGGTCATGTCCGAGCCCGGCTACATAACCCACATTCATTGTGTGATCATCGATCTTCAATATTTTCCCCAACACCTGCATCCGTCCCCAGACAGAGCGCGGATGTTCAAACTTGTGATACTCCATATCGGCGTCCAGCTCTCGCACATGTCGCTGGGCGATCTCATTGCCCACTCTTTCTACCGCTGGATCTTCAAATGTGAGATCCTGTCCTAGGCCATCCTGACCTTCTGTTGTTTCGGCGGACGGATCGCGCTTTCGTTCAAGCGGGTTCGGACGTCCGATCCCTCCCAGTTTTTCGCCCATGCCGAGATTGTATCATTCACCCGCTCCACGGCAGAGACCCGAGTTGTGCTATCAGACGGGCGCCTCCGCCGCGCGCGAGTTGGATTCTTCGTCAAATCAAATTTGGTGGACCGTACCGGACTTGAACCGGTCACCTCCCGCATGCCATGCGGACGCTCTACCAGATGAGCTAACGGCCCTCAGTTTATGCATTTTATAGACAATTTGAAGATAATCCAGCTTTAAGTGCTCTTGAGATCGAACCCTCCCCGGAGTAGCGTACGCTAGACAATGCCTCTTATGTGTTGTAGGGTTCGCGCCAGTTTGCGAAATCATCTAGCCGGGGGAGCCCTGACGATGACTGGTCTTTACAATACAATCCGCCTGATGACCCTGATCGTGTTGTGCGTGCTGATCATCAGCGGCACGGCCTTTGCCCAGACCGCGGCCGAGTTGAATCAGCAGGAGCTGGTCAGGATCCAGCGCGAGTATGGGGTTCAGCGCCCCGCCGTACAGGCGTATCCGCAACCGGCAATGCAGGCGCGGGCCTCGGCGAAGCCGCCGACCGCACATGCACAGCCCGTCCCCATCGCACCGGTCTTCGAGAAACAGCGGCCCGAACCCGCGGTCAACATTCCGCCGATGATCACGCCTATCACCATCCACCGCGCCCCGGACGTGCCAGTGAACCCCGCGCCGATCATGACGACAAGCCGCGAGCGCACCGTGGATCTGCCGATGAGCGCCACTCTGAGCAATCACGAACGGCACAACATCTACGGCATCCAGCTTGAGGCACGCGGTTTCAAGTGCCCCGAGATGGGGCGCGCCAACATCGAGGCATGCGGAAAGGCGATCCATAAGGAGGTTCCGCGTGCCTTCGCGATGCACATCCTGCCCGCGACCGCCACGCTTCCGGCTCAGGGCCATATGGCATCGTGCCCGCCGCCTTGGCCACCAGGTTCGATCTGCACATACGACAGCATGGGCAAACAGATGACGGAATTGCCCGCGGAGCAATACAGAGACGACTGGGTTCGAGAACAGGATGTTAGAGCCGCGATGCGAGTCCGCCACCTGCCCCCTGAACAAGCCGCGAAAGCAGTCCTCGCCCAGTACAATGCCACCGCTCCTGTTCGCTACAAAACCGATACCGCCGCACCCGTACCGCCGTCGACTGGCCTCAACACGGCAGACCTCAACAGGATGGAGCTTGCTCGGATCACCTCTGCCCGTGTACATACGGCTGGATAGCAATCATAAGATCGCCGATCTATATCGCAAAAAACTCAAGGGAACCCATCCAAAAAACTAATCTTTCGTCCCCAACACACAAAAGAACACATCGAAGAACTTCCAGATCTTTCAGCACCGCCGCCCCACCCTCATTTCGCGGCACCGGCCGCCCACATGCAACCTCGACACGCACCGTGTCGAGGTTATTTCTTTTTTATACTCATGCCGCAAGATTGCGTAGCTTTCTGGAACCAAATGTTTTGTCGCCGATAGACACGGTGATGTCGCCGTGTTCGATATGGACAAAGCCCACGGCGTCGCGCGATTCGGAGAAAGACGCAAGCGCGACCCTGATCGCGCTTTGGTCGATCTGTCCTTCTTGCGCCGCGAATACGAGGAATGCGATCGAGATCGGATCATCGGCAGCGATTCCAAACGAGAGGGGGCCACCGTTCAAGCCCCTCGGACTATTGATGAATGTACGCAGATTATCAAAAACATGACGCAAATTTTCCTGCACCTGAGCAGGTGGCAAAGCAAGCGAGTCATCACCCGACTTTTCTGACGCGCTTTCTTCGAGCCAATGCTCGAGCCATGCACGCGAACCCCTCCCTTCCATCGCCATCGGCCCCTTGAGCGCATCCGCATCCCCGCCCCAGGCGCCGAGCATGATGTCTTTGAGAAAAAGCGGTGCGTCGATGACGATCTTCGCATCCCCATTGGCAGCACGCGCATCCCGCATCGCGTCCAAGATACGTTCGCGCTCGTCCCCACTTCCCGCGAGATCGCGGCGGGTTATCACGTGCACATCCGTGCGATCTTTGAACGCCTCGTCACGCAAGCGCGCACCGTATTCTTTTTGCTGGTGCACTGTCCCCGAAATGCGGGAGCTCTTACCAGGGTCGCGCGAAGCGCTGAGGCCACCTATCAAAACCACCGCACCCGGCGCGGCGGCTTCTATGCCTTCTACTGCGCGTTCAAACATCGGATCGACACCACGCTCCCGCTGTTCAGGAGTATTTTGATCTGTATCCAACGATTGGTGCGGCTGCTCGCCTGATTCATTCTCCGCTGGCGGCAAAAGCTTCTCTCCTTCATGATCCGAAGCAGGCAATCCCTGCAGCATCTCCTGCTTCGGCTTCACCGCCGGTATCTCGGGACCTTTGTTTTGTGGCATACCTGTATTATATCCCCTTTTCAAGGATTCGTACGGTACCCTTGTTGGCATCTACTTCGATCATGTCGCCGTCTTGGATCACTTTCGTTGCAAATTTCGTACCAATAACGCAGGGAATGGAAAATTCGCGCGCCATGATAGCCGAGTGACAGAGCACGCCGCCCTCGTCGGTGACCAAGCCCGCGACAATGGCGAAAGCGGGATTGTAATTGGGATTCGTGAGATTTGATACGAGGATATCGCCCTTGTTAAGCTTACCGAGCTCCTGGTCGGTCAACAGTACTTTTGCGATACCGCGTACGATTCCCTTGTATCCTATCGTGCCTTTGAGTTCTTTTGTGTCCGACATGCCGAATGAATCCAAGACGGTCAAAATCTTGTGGAATGCCTCCCCATAATAATAATTCGTCACATTATCGACTCGGGCCACCACGACGTGGTCGCGCTTTCGTAATTCTCCAGGAGAGATACTTTCTCCATTGAGCACACGCGGTATTTCCGACCCCGTGAGCCGCCCGAGATCATCGTATGAAAGTCCGAGGCGTTTGCCGATCTCAGCGATAAGGTTTTGGACGTAGTACCAGGATTCGGTGAATACATCGATGCGATAGGTTTTGAGATAGATGAGATATTGGAGATTTTTGAAAAATGTTTTCGTTGCCAGGTCGTGAATGTCTTCTACAATGCTCTTAGCGTACGCAATTTTCTTATCCTTGACTTCGAGCTCCTCCTCGAGCTTTTGACGATTGCGCAGAATGTCTTGTATCCGCTGCACGTACTCTTCAAGCGTCCATGGGTGGCCCGTCCACATATACATATTCAGCCACGAATATTTCTGGTGCAGATCGTTGGTCATTTGATTATCAACATCCTTGATGTCTTCAAACGAAAGCGCGAGGATGTCTTCGAGTTCGGATTGGAACGGGAGCTTATGTGGCACGTATGATATCGCTTGCAATTGATCAGCAATTTGTTCGTCGGTCCATTCGGTATGCTGCTTCTTCAATAATTCTCGCGCACGGCGGTCGACCGCGACATTGAGAAATTCCAGGCTCCAGAGCCAATGACCGAGATCATTGTTGGCCTCAAAGAAACTCATAAACAGTCCGCCTAAGAGCCTATCGGAGAGTGCGGCAACATCTTGTCCCTCGATAGAACGGGACAAGTCGATAAGAGTAGCGTTGTCTGCGTCGTAGTCACGAATGTACCGGCCAAGAAAGTCCGCGTCGGCTACGAGGGCTGCGTACATCTTTTCGCTAACACCTTTGAGCTCAGTGTCCGTCACATAGTTCTGACCATCGATACGGATCACATCGGGAACATCTACATCCAACCCCTCGCGGACAAACCGTGCCATATCGAGATACGGCAGATGGGAAGAAACGCTCAAGACACTGTCGCGAAAAATACCGTGCCGGTACCAATCCTTAGTACGAATCACCTGCAACGACGGATCGGAAATGTGTTCATTGAACATGACCTGTGCGATCGCCTATTCACCACCTTGCTTCTGATGAAGCCCTCGATAAAATGCAGCAAGTTCGTGGAGTTTGTCGAGGTCCAAATACATCTCCCCCTGCGGGCGCTGCGGATTATCAAATGTAATGCCAAGCGTCTGAAGTTTGCCGCGTTTGTCGGTTTTGATATCTACATTGTAAGCGTCTGATGATTGGAATCCTCCTCCGATCTCAGCCAAACTATCCAGACCGACCGTGGTGCGCCCATCTGCATCAGTGCGTGTAAGCGCCTGCTGCAAGAGCCACTCCATCGCCCCGCCATGAGTGCCCGCAGCGTACATCACTCTCGAATTGTTCTTGAGATAACGTGTCATCTCTATGTAGTGCTCGATCATGTCCGCGAACATGCCTGCATTTTCTCTCTTCCACTGTTCAGCTTCTGGGGTGCGGAGCATATGTACATGCTCCATGACCCCGTTTTGCGCCGCTTCCGTGACACGCAGCTTTTCCTCGTCTTTCAGATCTTTGAGATCTTGATCACCTTTGCCCAGTGCCCTGATGGCCTCCGAAAGGGCCCTGTTGTAGACTAGTATATGGTCGTATGGCGCGGGACTTCTCAGTGTATTGTAATTGAGGCGCTCGTCAGGCCGGGGATTCCAGGTCCCCGCTCTCTCGCCTGCCACCGTGGCTGCGGTGATGTGCGCGGTTTCGAGTGCGCGCGACAGCGGGCGCGGATTCTCTGGTGTCGCTTGGGGCGTATCGGCCGATGATCCGATCGCTTTGGCGGCATCAAATCGCGCTTCATCTTCCGTATCCCCCACAGACCAGCCCCCTTGCTCTGCACGCTCTTGCGTGATCTGGCGACCCAAATCTGTAAGCCGGGTGCCTTCGCGCAGTCCGTGACGCTGGAATTTCACGAGGATCTCAACCTCTTTTCCACGCTCCGAAGATTCTCGCATCGATGGTTCCGCATTTAATCCCATAGGTTGTTATGAGTTACCTGTTATGCGTCTAATGGTACCACTGGCCGTATCCACCTCAATCGTATCACCATCTTTGAGGATCCGGGTTGCGACCTTGGTCCCTATGATGCAGGGCTTCTTGAGTTCGCGCGAGACGATCGCCGCGTGCGAGGTAATGCCACCGACTTCCGTCACGATCGCACTCGCCATTTTCATAAGCGGCACGAAATCAGGAGTCGTTTCAGGCACCACGAGTATGTCGCCTTCCTTGAATTTTACGAAATCGCGCGGGCCCAAGATCACTTTGGCAAGACCTCGTACTATGCTTCCCTTGCTCGCAACGGTACCTTTGAATTCGGTGACATCATCGATCTTTTCAAATGTGACGAGCACTCGGATCATTTCAGCAAGTTCCGATCCGACGATGACGTGTTCGCCCTGCTCGTCGAGATAGTAGCCATAGCCACTCTTGCGCACATCAAGATCTGCAGGCTTCATACGTGTGCCGACGTGCATCGCCGCTTTTAATTCAGAGGGCAACAACCAGAGGAGTTCGTCGTATGTCATGCCAAAGCGCGCAGCGAGAGAGGAAACGCCAGGTCGCGCGTAGAAGAGAACTTTATCTGCAACTTCGGCACAGTGGGTCCGCCAATACGCGCACAATGCGATGAAGTGCCAAAGTCCCGCATGCCCGTCATTGTGCGGTTGCACCGTGGCGTTTGCCACACGCGCCGGAGCAGAAGCAGTGATGAGGCGCGCAAGATCCACGAGCACCTTGTCGCGCGAATATCCTTCCCCTTCCCAGTGATGTGAACCATACCAGGCGAAGGTGCGCACGTGCTCATCGACGAGTGCCGCGATCTCCGGCCGCGTATCGAGCTGCGCCGAGAGATTCTCTGCACTCGTGATGCCGGTAGCACGCAACGCCTGCGCCATGCGCGCCACATCTTGCACCTGTTCTTCGAGCCAGGTAGTGCGCATAAAGGGCTGCATGTGCGCGAGGAGTTCGTCATCTCGGTCTTGATCAAGCTATTGGATCGTACATAGCTCTCGGCTTCGACAGCAGCAACGAGCGCCGTCATCCAGACGCCAAGTATTTCGAGGTGCAATTCGAGGAGTAGTGCAACGTACTGGTTCGGATCTGCGTCGTTATGTAAAAGAAAGGCGAGGTGCTTCCTCTCCGATGCGGCGGCGATCTTCTCAAAGTGCGCGCAGTATGCTTCCAACCCACCGTTCACATCTTTTTTCGCGATGAGATTTCTGATCGCCTGTTGATCGGCCTCGCGTATGAGCGTGTGGCCATCGAGAAACGGCATCTGCGCAAGCGAAATGCCAGGCAGAAGTGCACGCGTCGTTGCCGCCTCATGCCAATGCGTCCACATCGAGCCGCCAAACGGCGTCTGGGTCCACCTACCGAGGTTGGTCCAGTGCGTTTTGAGGATCTCTTCTTTGGTCATGCTTTTTGAAGTATGCGCACGACGCCGATATCGGCATCCACCTCGATCATGTCGCCATCTTTGAACATCTTCGTAGCGACTCTCGTCCCCACCACGCAAGGGATGCCTAGTTCTCTAGAAACAATGGCCGCATGCGAAGTAAGGCCACCTTCATCGGTGACAATCGCTCCTGCACGTTTGCAAGCTACCATAAGCTCTGGTCCGGTGGTCGCCGCGATTAATACATCACCGTCTTGCACTTTCGCAATCTCGGCCAAAACTTCGTCGCCAAAAACGGTTTTGAGTATTCGAGCAGAGCCAGTATGACTGCCCTTGTTGGCGGTGACGCCTTTGAGCGAATCCCCTGAAACATCGAAAAAATGCTTATTAAAATCTTTGATTATATGTTCCGCCGCCGGTCCAATCTGTAGTTCCCAGCCAAACGCATGGGCTCGGACCCAGTTTGTCTGGTCACGCGTAGACACTGAGATCACCTTACCCTGTAGGAGCGCCAACACTTCATCGATATCGAGCCATTCGATATCGTCTCGATTGAAACGCTCTGCAATCACGTCAAGGTAGGGTTTGAATACGATCCGATAGTTATAAAACTGGGTAAGTACCTCTCGAGCTTCGAATTTGATGTGTGACATTTCTTCGAGCACAGTGGCGAGTACTGTGTCGTGAGAATCTTTAGCCAATGCCTCAGCTTTGCTTACCGCAAAAAATTCGGTACAAAAATAATCATCGACCAAAGTTTGGAACACGCGTTTACGTTCACTGATCGCACTACGTAGCTGGTCATTTGAATGTGCCGGAATGCTTGCCTTATGCGAGTATGTTTCAGCGATAAGGACATTGCCATCAATAATGTGTTGCTTAATGGTTTTGCGCCATTCGTCGAAGTGGTTTTGGTAGATATCGAGAGTCCAATCCTCGATCCGTTCCCTATCGCATATGTTAAGGAAATACTTCAGCTCCTTTTGTTGATGTTCATATGCCAATACGATGTCTGCGTTACGAAATATTGGCGAAAGATAGCAAGAGTTGAAAATATAGTTGATGTCATGATTGGACCATAAATATTCATATTCATTAGGACGTAGACTGGTATCGGTATGAGGGGAACTTGAGTTTGAAAGCGTGGTGATCGGTCGACTTTGGGTGATGTAAAACGTGCCGGCCATATAGGCCCATTCGATATCGCACGGGAAGCCGTAGTGCTGCTCGATCTTGAGGATGAGTTCGGCGAGTTCGAGGGCTTGCTCGTCGGTGAGCGCGGGCTTTGTACCCTCTTCTTCGCTCAGTTGCCGCCATTCGTTCCCTCCGTCTTTTGCACGCCACAGTGCCTTGCTTTGATACGCGATATTTTTGTCGATGATCCTGCGCGGCGTTTTTTCTATAACAAAACTATCGGGCGTTATCTGCCCAGAGACGATCGCTTCACCAAGCCCAAATCCGCCTTCAATGATCATCTGATTGTAGTCCTCGGTCACCGGGTGGACGGAGAATGCGATGCCCGATACTTCACTCTGCACCATCTTTTGCACTACCACCGCGACCGATATCTTCTGGTCGTGCATGTTCTTCTCGAAGCGGTAAAAGATTGCGCGCGGTGTAAAAAGCGATGCCCAGCACTTCTGTACATTCTGTAAAAGATCGTCCTCCGTAGTATTCAAAAAAGTGTCCAGCTGCCCGGCCCAGGCGGCAGACTGCGAATCCTCTGCAGTGGCCGAAGAGCGTACCGCGACGTACGACGCTCCCAATGTTTTGTAATTTTGCAAAATACTAGCACGAATGTCTTCTGGTATTTTAGCGCCAAGGATTAGCTGCTGGATCTTTTCAGAAGCATGCTCGACCGTGTGCATCTCTTCGCGATTCACCCCATGCAAGATAATCGTATCGATTTCTTGATTCAGATCGGCCTCTTGCAAAAATCTCTCGAAAGCGCTCGAAAGAATCACAAAACCTGGCGGCACCGGTATGCCGGCTCCAGTCATTTCACCAAGCGATGCGCCTTTGCCACCGGCAATAGCAGCATCGTCTTTGCCTATCTGTCCAAATCCTCGGATGAGCTCCATACCTTAACGATAGATGTCATGAGTGCCGATGTCCAGGTAGAGAGCGGTGTGCTCATCGACGAATATAAACTTGATGCGATACTTGCAATTTACAGAGAACGCCCATGCACCGGCGTCTTTGCCGTGCAATCTGTGCGTGTCCAAGGCAGAGTGAAACGGATCCTCGCGAAAAAGACGCTCTTTCTCCTTTGCTGCCTCTTTGAGTTTTTTCGGTAGCTTACGATAATGCTTCTCAAACCGAGAATTCGTATCTATCCGCATGAATCTAGTCCAGATTGGACAAAGAACGGATGGTGCGGGTTTTACCTGCGCGATACTCGCGCATCCCCTCGGCGACGAGCTTGTCGAGATCCTTTGCTGCCTTCCCCTTCAGATAATATGTGGGCACGGCCGCCGCAAGGAGGCGACGATATTCCTTGACGGGCAAGATGACGACACCCTGCTTATCTTTGACCTGCTTGGGGGAAATGACGATCTGACTCATGTGGCGATTATAGCATAAACGGCAGCGCGGACTGAGGATCCGGCTCTGCACAGACCCCCCACACTACGGCGTCGGCGGGGTCTGTTTTTATATGCCCCCACGAGGAATCGAACCCCGATCATAAGCTCCGGAAGCTTACGTTCTATCCATTAAACTATGGGAGCGAGCGGGAGAAAAAATGAACGTCGTGCTTTCATTTTACTCGAACGGTGGTCCCAAAAGCTCCGCTTATGGGAGCGTGTCAGGAACAAAGTGAGAATACAACGTATTGTGACTTTTTCCGAGCCCCACTTCCAAAAATGCTCCATTTGACCCACCTACGCGCAAGCGCTAGATTACCAGCAGTGGACCAACGGCAACGGAGCATTCACTTTGGAGAACCTCGACGATCCGGTTGAGCTCATCATCAGGCCAAGTCCGTACAACACCACTGAAGTCCTCCGCTATCTCATAGAGGTGAGCACGCTGCGGGCGAGGGTTCTCTTGTATGTCCGCGCAACAACGCCGCATTATGCGCTGGGCCAGCGCATAATGCTACGCCTCCTCGACGAAGCAGGGCACGAGGTTCTGGTGAGGCCGATCCGGATACTCTCGGCAGTCGAAAAAGAACTGTGGCACCTCAACGTAAGAGAGCGTGCGCTCACGAGAATATACTCGGCTGGTTGGACGGCGGCCCAGGGCGACCTCTCCTATTTCGCGGGACGCCTGATCGCCGGAGACGAGACGATCTTGGTAGTACAATTCTTCTACGACGACGAGGCTGGCCGCGAACGCATGGCGAGCGACCACCCGCAACTCGATGACCTGTTCGCACAATGAACACGCTCCATAGACCACTTGCTCTGTGCCTTACACAGAGCTTTTTTATGAAAAATTATTCCGCTTCAAACAGCGCCGAGAGGGACTCCCCGCTTTCGATGCGCTGGATGGCATCGCCGAATAGGTCGGCGACTGATACGATCTCTATCTTCCTCGATAGCGGCTCCTCGTGATGAATGGTGTCGGTGATGAACAGCTTTTCTATAGGCGAATCGTCTATCGTCGCCAAGGCGTTGCCCGAGAGGACGCCGTGCGTGGTGGCTGCATACACTTTTTTGGCGCCACTTTCACTGAGGAGCGTCGCGGCGCCCGCGAGCGTGCCACACGTATCTGCCATGTCGTCCACGATGAGCGCTACTTTGCCGCGTACGTCGCCGATCAATTTCATTCGCGCTACTTTGTTGGGTACCTCGCGCTCTTTGTGGATAATGGCCAGGTCGGCGTTCTTCATGAGGCGCTTGGCATAGCTCTCCACACGCTTGACGCCGCCAGCATCCGGCGAGACCACGACGAGATCATCGCTCGCCAAGGCCTCGCGGAAATAATCACGGAAGTATGAAATAAATACCGGGCGGGCGTAGAGATAGTCCACCGTAGTGGTGCGGAAAAATCCGCCGATTGCGTCGTTGTGGAGATCCATACACAGAAGGCGCGTGGTGCCGAGTGCTTCGAGCGTGGTCGCGAATACGCGGGCCGAGATGGGTTCGCGCGGTTTGGATTTTCTGTCTTGACGCGCATAGCCAAAATACGGGACAACAGCTGTTATCTCATGCGCTGAGGCGCCGCGTGCAGCATCAATAGCAAGCAAAAGGCGCGCCCAATTGTCGGCCGGCGGATTGGTGGATTGGATGAGAAAAATATTCTTGCCGCGGAGATTTTCTTCGAACTGAAGGCGCTCTTCGCCGTCGGCAAATTGCTTGTGGCTCATCTTGCCGAGTGGCACATTCGATCGCTCGGAGATCTTCTGCGCAAGCGGCTCATTGGAGCCGAGGCTGAATATGCGGAAATCCATTGCGGGACAGTATAGCAGGCCGGCTTGAGAAGCAACGTCTTTTGGTGGATAATCAGACGTCTGCGCGATTAGCTCAGTTGGTTAGAGCGTTCGATTCACATTCGAAAGGTCACAGGTTCGAATCCTGTATCGCGCACACGGCGCACAGTATGCGCCACGGTTGGAGTCTTCTATCGGGCTGTAGTATACCGGTAGTACGTACGATTCGGGTTCGTAAAGACCGGGTTCGATTCCCGGCAGCCCGACAGAAGACTTCTATCAAAAGGGGCCGTGTAGTGTAGCGCAAGCAGAGATGAGGTACGGGCCGTGTAGTGTAGCACAAGCAGAGTTCAGATAAACGGGCTGTCGTATAGTGGTAGTACGCATGGCTGGGGGTCATGTAGCCCGAGTTCAATTCTCGGCAGCCCGACACAGTGAACCTTGAAAACCGAAGCACCGCACATGCTTCATGTGTCGTGCATTTCTGGCATTAAAAGTCGCATACCAGGAATATAACTCTAGCTTTCCCGGCCAGATCAGCTGGAGTTATATCGTGCAAACCTTAAAGATGGAATATCTTTTTCAACCGCGCATCGTTCTCTATCCGTTCAAGTACTCCGTAGAGAATGTACTGTGAGAGACGCGACTCGTTTTTAATCAGCTGTACGAGTTCTTCGCAATCATGAGGAAACACCCAAATACTCTGCTGAAGCATCACGAACCCTGCACGCTTGAGGATCCCTCGTACCTTGGAACGTAATGCGGCATGTGTTTCGGGAATGTCGAACGTAGCGACACGCCATTTATGGTCCCATGTACGGTTCTTCAACAATGCAAGGGTATCTTCGATGCTTGTGCCGAGTGCAGTCGCCCCAGTAGCGGTCAGCGAGAGTTTCTTGCCACGTTCCTGGATGAAATCGAGTTCGACAAGGCGCTTGAGTGCGCGCTTGCGTCGGTAACGATCGTTGGCACGTTCGCGCGCGAGCCGCATCATACGTCCCGAAGATCGAGCAGAAAAGAGAAATCCGTATAAAAGATCACCTCCAGATAATTGTTCAAGTATCTCGCGTTCGATCGATCCGAGTTGGCGAGTACGCTTACGCCGACCCTTGGAACTACTCATAATGAGTATAACTCTAGTCTACCCGGCCGGGAAAGCTAGGATGATATCCACTTTTTCCCTAATGACCTGGCTTTGGGCTATCAGAGTGCACAACGCACTTGACTCATTTGCAACACGGAGGCATATTCATGGGGTATGAGCGCAGCCGGTCGTATCACATTTGCTATCATTTCTTGCTACGTCGCCGCTTTCATCGGCTCGCTTTTCGTGAGTCCCGATCTTGCGTCGTGGTACGCGCGCCTCGCCAAGCCGAAGATCACCCCGCCGAGCTGGGTATTTTTCCCCGTGTGGATGGTCTTATACGGCCTGATGGGTATCGCGCTTGGCAGAGTATGGAGCAAGCTGCCGCTGTGGCATGCCTGGGTGGGTCTCTTCTATGTATCGCTTGCTTTCAATATTGCATGGGTGATGTTCTTCTTCGGATTCCACGCTATTTTCATAGCACTGATCGACATCATCTGTCTCGCCCTGTTGCTCATCATAGTGGCACTCAACGCTTGGGAGACCGATCGCTTTGGCACCTATCTCCTGCTTCCCTACCTCGCGTGGGTATCATTTGCCGCGTATCTCACCGTGGGCATCTGGCTATTGAGTTGAGCAACTATTTGCCTACCAGTGGAAACACATGGTACAAGCTCTTGAGAAGCCTGTACCTCACCAGTGGAGGAATGCGATGCAGAAGTTCGTCATCTGTTTCCTCCTTCGCGGAGGAAAAGTCTGCCTGTCGCGCCACAAGCGCGGACCGTTCGTCGGTAAAATGGCTGGCTACGGCGGCAAGATCGAAGATGAATCACCAGAGGCATGCGCGATACGTGAGATCCGGGAAGAATGCGGCGTGCACATGCGCGTTGAGGATCTCCGGCAGAAAGCCCTGATACATGTCTTCTACGAGAATGGGCGGCGTGTAGAGCTGTACGTCTTCGTGACCCGCCAATGGACCGGCAGACCTGTCGAAAGCAACGAGCATGGCGAGCCACATTGGCCCTATATCAATGCTCTGCCGTTCAGCGCGATGAAGACTGCCGACGATAGATGGGTCAAGCGAGCGCTCAGCGGAAAGCGCTTCGATGCCGATCTGTACCTCAATGAAAACGGTACGATCTATACAGACATCGTATTCCGGGATCCTTCGTTCCTGCCACGCGAAGCGCTGTGTACTATATGCAGCCGCACCAAAAGAGCCGACGAGGATCCGCTGCCAGCTCGAGAGCGGTACCTGGGTTCGCATATTCGGGCCGTAGAGGAGATCGCGCGAGCGCGCGGTAGGCAATGGTTCCTGGTATCCGGCATCTTTGGTTTGATTGCTCCCGACGAACAGATCCTGTCCTACGATCATCGTCTTGCGGCCAACAAGATCCGCGGGCTGGCATCCAAGATACGTAGCCAGTTGAGACGATTTGGGATCGAAGAGCTCCACCTCTACAGCAAGAGCAAGCCAGATTGGATGCCTTACCGAGCCGCGATACTGCAGGCCACCCAACCCCTCGGCGTGAAATTGCATATCCACGAACTTGCAGACGACGACTAGCCGCTCCTTACCGGGCGGCATTCTTTTTTTGATTGGACGCAGTCGGGCTGGTGTTATATTCTTCAGTTCATCGTTTCAGACGGGCCTATAGTAAAGTGGTATTATGCGGCATTCGCACCCGCCCGAACGTACCGTTCGGTACGGGCGGGTTGCCAAGTCGAATCCAATCATGGTATTTACAACATACGTTCTCGCTGATAACAGGGGTCGTTTGTACAAAGGGGTGACTGCCGATCTCGATAAACGACTGTATGATCACCAGCGAGGGAAAACTCGAACGACATCTCGGATGCAGGGTCTACGCGTTGTGTATACGGAAAAATTTGATACCTTTGAACTCGCAAGGAAGCGGGAGGTATATTTTAAAACTGCTGCTGGCAGACGCTTTCTTAAAGCCGCATTGAAAGAGGGCCTATAGGTAAGTGGTATACCGGTGCATTCGCATTGCACAGTCTCGAGTTCGATTCTCGATAGGTCCACCAAAGTAGAATCTGAAGTAGGAATAAGCTCTTTCGCCCTGAAAACACTGGCTACTTTGTCAGTTCCAAATATCTTGCCATCAAACCTCACGCTGGACGGGAATTGGAACCACTGAAGCTTGGTTTGTGTTGCAGAATATCGTGCAAAAACGATTCGTTTAAGTGGAAGTGATTTGTTTAGTACCCGCGGTCCTTCTCCATCCCGCTATCGTACTTCCCTTGCGCGGCGAGCGAGTTCATCTTAGCGCGGAACGCGAGCGCGCTTTGCGCTTTGCTTACATTATTTTTGATCTCCTGCGCCCATATCTTGAGCGCGGGATTCTGGATGGCGCGCGCGTAAGAGAAGGAAAGCGGCCATGGCACCCCTCCGATGCGGTTCATCGCGTTGAGATTTTCGGTGGCCTGCTCATCTCCCTGACCGCCTGAGAGGAAGACGACGCCGGCGAGATTGGCCGGTACGGATCCTTTGAGCGCCTTGATTGTCCACTCGGCGACTTCTTGCGGAGTGGATTGCTTCGCGGCCTTTTTGCCACTGATGACCATGCTCGCTTTCAAGATGACGCCTTCCGGCAGTACGTCCTGCCCTGCGAGCTCTTCAAATGTTTTCTTGAGCGCGCGCGCGCTCGCGTCGTAGCACATCTCGATCGAATGATCACCATCGATGAGTACCTCCGGCTCCACCATCGGCACGATATCGGCTTCCTGACAGAGCGCCGCGTAGCGCGCCATGGCATGCGCATTGGCATGTATACAGGCGTCTGATGGCATATTCTGACCTATGGTAATGACCGCACGCCATTTGGCGAAGCGTGCGCCCATCTTGCTGTATTCGGCAAGGCGCTCACGCAAACCGTCGAGCCCTCTGGTAACTTTCTCTTCGCCGTGGAGTGCCAGGTTGTCGAGCCCACCATCTACCTTGATTCCCGGCAGAATTCCCTTCTTCGAAAGCACCTCGGCAAACGGTGTGCCATCGGAGGCCTTCTGCTTGATCGTCTCGTCGTGCAGAATAACGCCGCTAATGTACTGCTCGATACTGGGAGCCGAGATGATGAGATCGCGATACGCCCTGCGATTCGGCTCGCTGCATTCCACTCCCACAGAGTCAAACCGCTTCTGGCAGGTGCCCGCGCTCTCGTCGGCCGCAATGATACCTTTGCCCGCAGAGACCATCTGCTGTGCTGTCTTTTTCAAGATATCTGTGTTCATACGTAAAAAAGGATTATTGATGAATAATATATTGCTAAACTCCGATTTTTTTCAGATCGGGGCCGAGCGCAAGGATAGAAAGAAGTTCGTCATGCACACCGCTATTGCTGCAGAGCTGCCCTGGCATGTCCTGATCGAAGCGTGACGGCGTGTTTCCATAGAGGTCACTGACCCGTCCGCCCGCTTCTTCAACGATGATCTTGGCAGGTGTCATGTCGTGCGCCGACGAGCCGCCGAAAATACTTGCAGAGAATTCGCCAGAGGCGACCAGAGCGGAAAGGTAGTGAATGGAAAGACCAGTTATCATCGATACACCCCTCTGGTAGAGCTCGTCCATCACGGGGAACATATTTTTGATACTTCGGGTCTTGCCCATACCGATGAGCGTCTTCTTCAGAGATGTCGACGCAGAAACACGCATGGGCTTTCCGTTCAAGAATGCTCCCTTCCCTTTTTCTGCACTGTACAGGCGGTACTCAAACGGATCGAGTATCACACCGAGGACGGCCTGGCGCTTATAGAGGAGCGCGAGCGCGAAGGTGGCGGTCGGAATACCGTGCGAGAAATTGTGCGTCCCGTCGACCGGATCGCAGATCCAGACGTACTCGTGCGCCTCGTCGTGGTCACTCCCCTCTTCCGAGAGAATGCTGTGGTCGGGATACCGGGCTTTTATCTCCTTGAGGATCATCTCGTTGATCGCTGTGTCGGTCTCGGTGACCGGGGACCGGTCATCCTTCCACTCTTTCTTCATCCCGAGCTTGAAATTCTTCCGCATCACTTCACCAGACCTCTGTGCGAGATCGAGTGCCAGTGCCATGTGTGCGCTCGTCTGCATGCGTGCTCCTGAAAAACTACTTGATATTGACTATCTTGTATTTCTGAGGGCCTTTCGGTGTGTCGAACGTAAAGAGATCGCCCTTCTTTTTCTCCATCAAAGCGCTCCCGAGCGGCGAGAGGTGCGATATCTTGTGCTCCTGCATGTTGGCCTCTGCGCTTCCGACGATCTCGTAGGTGTGTTCTTCTTTCTCGCCCTGCTTCTGTATGGTGACGGTCGAACCGAGCGACACGGCATTGCCCTTGGTGTGCTCGATGATGCGTGCGTGACTGATCTGTTCCTCGATGACACGGACGCGGTCCTCTGAGGCGGCCTGCAAATTGCGGGCCTCTTCGTATTCGGCATTCTCCGAAAGGTCCCCGAGCGAGCGAGCGTATTCGAGCTGTTCGGCTATCTCGCGACGGCGCGTGGTCTTCAAGTGTTCGAGCTCCGCAGTGAGTTCGTCGAATTTTTCTTTGCTCAGGTAGTTGGTGTCATCAGCGATCATAGAAGTATGTCTGACGCCGAGCATTGTACAGCATATACAATAAAAGCAAATGCCCCGCTCGCACACCAGAGGTGGCAAGCGGGGCGTCCTCAGTCCGCTCAATGCAGGCGGATCGGCCTGTCTTCGATCGCGATCTTTCTCATCTCGGTCTTGACACGATCCTCTTCCACATACTCGATGCAGATCGCCCCGACAGCTTCCCAGAAATAGTTGAGGAGCCATTGGCGATATTCCGGATCGTCATGAGAAGATCGAGAGATCAGGATCTCAGCGGAGGAATATAAAGCCTGCGGTTCGCTGTCCTCCTCATCCTCGTCATTGAGCTGTATACCGCGCATGCCTGCCGCATCGGAATGCGTCGGCTCGCATGCATCTCTGGGATAAAAATCCAAGGCGTCTGCCTGGGCATACAGGTTCAGGCGGCGCTTGCTCGCGATCCACTGAAATATGATATGCAATTCCTTATCGAAATACATGACGATAGCATCGAATACTGGCTCATCACGATTACGATCGATCTGCTCGAGATCGCTCAAGATCGTCACGTCATCGATCGGCCGTGCGAATGCTTCGCTCAGGAACGCGCGCACATCGAACGGCGTCATGGCCGCCTCCTTCCACTTCCGCGTGCAAGCTGATATCCCCTCGAAGTATCCTGTCATGCGGATAGAGGCCGCGCAACTTACTGCATGTACTCCGGGTGCGCGGCTATAAGCCACTGGAAGAAAGGATACATGCCAGGCGCGGCGCCCGAGGCGGTGCCCGCCGGCGCGCGCTCCAAGACCACGGCGTACGCGTAGCGCGGATTGTCAGCGGGCCAGAAGCCCATCGACCACGAGTTCATCCATTCATTGTGCGTGCCGATCTGAGCCGTGCCCGTCTTGGCTGCGAGCATGAAGCCGGGGATGTTCAGGGCTTTCACCGTTGCATCATCCCGCGTCGAGGTCACGGCAAGGCGCATGCCTTCGCGCACGACCTGCAGATAGGTATCGGGTATCCCCACCGACATGGATCGCGGGGTCGACGAGGCGAAGAGCTGCGGAGTGAGGAGATTCCCACCATTCCCGATCGCGGCGATGAAGCGCACCGCCTGGATCGGCGTCATCTGGAATCCGTATTGACCGATCGCCGTGTGATACGTGTCGCCGATACGCCACGGATCGTCTGCGAAGACCTGTTCTTTCCACGCGATAGAGGGCACATTGCCGCCTTTTTCCCCGGAGAGTGCAATACCGGTAGTGGTACCTAAGCCGAAGCGAGCCGCATACGCATCGATGCGGTCGATGCCGAGGCCCTGCTGGCCACCGTATCCCCCACCAATGGTGTAGAAATATTCGTCCGAGGAGACCGCGAGTGCCGTGCGCATATCGACCCAGCCATGCACTTTCCAATCGCGAAAGACCGAGGGATGCTTCGGGTCGTACGGATTGGGTAGCGTGATAGCGCCCGTCGAGAGTATCTGCTTGTCGGGGCTGATGATGCCTTCATTCAAGGCGGCGGCCGCGAATATCGGCTTGACGATGGAGCCGGGCGCATACAGGCCGGAGATGGCCCGATCAAGCATTGGAGTAGCCGGATCCTGCGATGCGCTCCGTACTGCGGCGGCCTCTCCATTCGTGAAGGCCTGATTATCGTATTCGGGGAAACTCGTGATCGCGAGAAGTTCACCCGTGCGCACGTCCATGATGATCGCGGCCCCTCCCACGAAATGCTGCCGACGTGCATGTTGGGAGAGCACCTGGTAGAGGTGCGTCTGCACATCAGCGTCGATGGAGAGGTGTAGATCTTCCCCATTTTGTGCCGGTGTCGAGATATTCTGCTGGACGAGGCGATGGTGCGCATCCCTTTCTATCATAGTGGCACCGTTGACGCCTGCCAATTGATCCTCAAAAGAGAGCTCGGCACCCGACATGCCCGTGTAGACGTCGCGCCACCACGTACCGCTCGTGTCTTGCTTTGGGTAGCGCACGAATCCGAGGAGGACCGAGAAACCGGGTTGGTCTATGTAGCGTCGGAGTGCGTAGGGTGTGGTCGTGGCAGCTTGCCCTCTGCTTGCCGACGGTGAGCCTGTCGAAGCTGTCGAGGTGGATGAAGCCTCAAGCTGCACCTCGTTCCACACAATCTCTTTTCCCGTACGGTCAAAGATACGTCCGCGCTGGGCAAAAAGCGGCCAACTCTCGAGCGTGTTGTTGCGTGAAATATCCGCGAAGGTTGCGCCGCGTGCGACCTGGAGGTCAAAGGCCCGACCACTAAATACGAGCGCGACGAGCGCGAACACAATACCGACCCCGAGTATCGACCCGCGCGCCACGGGTCGTTGCAAGCGACCCTCAAATTGGCTCGATTCGTGCGCGGGGAGATTCGACGAGTCGAGGAAGATCTCATCGGGATCGATCTCACGATCCGAATATCGATGCCGCCAGTGGAACATGTGAACAACTATATAGCGTGGAGGTTCGAGCGTCGAGGTTCGAAGCTACGGGAGAAACTCTTTCCGGATCGGTTCTAGCGCCCATACCGCGACGATGGCACCGATCGTGAATAGCGGCGCCGCGTGGAAAGGTGACCACACAAGATCGATCAGGAGCCCTATCACCATCGCCTCCCACGCACGCCACAGAAGCGCGAGGGCACCAATGGCGACGACCGGTACCCACACAGGCAAGAAGATCGCGCCGACGACACCGACCGCCCCGATCCCTATCCGCACGCTACTGCGCCGTTTCCACATAGACAAATGAGAGCGCCTCAAGATTGACGGGCACGCGCACGAGGAGCTTGGTTGCTGCGCTCGCTTCGCTCCCCTGCACACTACCTACGATGCCGACCGGGCGTTGTCCGAGCGAAGGGGCTACGACGACATCTCCTTCCACGATCGGAACGCCCCGCGGCGCGTCCCCGGCTGCCTTGCCGCCGCCTTCCCCCTTGAGTCCGACGGGGATACCACGGATCAGCACGTCTATGGTCTGCCCGGGTGCAAAGAGCCCGATCACGAGCGCAGAGCGCCCCGACACGTCGGCAACGTGCCCGATGACGAATCCGTCGGAGGTCAGCACGAGCGCGCCAGTGCGCACACCGTCGGCGGTTCCCGCGCCTATTAAGAAAGTGCCATAGGGCGAGGTCCGGAAAGATGATATGACCGGTGCAGTGATCCCGGGGGCGTTTTCGGCCAAATGCACAAGAGCCCGTAATTGCTGATTCTCCGCGCTGAGCACCGTATAGGCAGCGGCTCTGTCTTGCAGCTGCGCGACCGTGTCTTGGAGAGCAGCATTCTGCCGCGCGAGCCCCGAGCGGGTCGCAAAGAGGCCGCTGTGCGCAATGCTCGTGCCGGCCGCGCTTCCGGCACGCCAGAGAAAATTCGTCCCGATGCGCACACTGGTGCGCAATACGCCGCCGAAAATAAGATCGATCAAAAAAAGCAGCACGATCGCGACGGTCGCCGCGAGAAGCCGTCGTCTTGCGCGGCGATCATTCGGTCGGTACGAGTTCATCATCGCTTCGCAGCAGTGCCTCTTGGTAGGCATCGATATCATCGAGAACAATAGCGGTACCGCGGACGACCGCAGTCAGGGGATCAGGTGCCACCACGACCGGTACGCCGAGCGCCACGGTCAGGAATTCGGGCAAGCCGCGGATGAGCGCTCCGCCACCGGCAAGATAGACACCTCTTTGCATGATGTCGGATATGATCTCGGGCGGTGTCGTCTCCAATATCTCTTTTGTGGCCTCGACGAGCTCTTCCATCGAATGCCCGATCGCATTACGCACATCCTGATCCACTATAGTAACCTCGCGCGGGAGACCCGTGACAAGATCACGCCCGCGCACGATGGCTTCCAATATCTCGCGACGCGGGGAGATTGATGCGACCGCGATCTTGATCTCTTCGGCAGATTTTTCCCCGATGAGCATTTTGAACTCGCTGCGCATGTGGCCGATGATATCGGCATTGAATTTGTCGCCGGCGATACGGATATTGCGCGCGTTGACCAATCCTCCGAGGGCGATGATACCGACATCGGTCGTGCCACCGCCGATATCGATCACCATCGAGCCCGATGCCGCATGCACCGGCAGTTCGATACCGATCGCCGCAGCCATCGGCTCCTCGATGATGTGTACTTCTCGAGCCCCCGCAGATCGAGCGGCATCGCGCACGGCACGCACCTCCACCGAGGTGATACCGGAGGGTACGCCGATAACGATCTTCGGGCCGAGGAGCTTTGTGTGACCTGCCTGCGCTTTATTGATGAGGTACGAGAGCATTTCAGCGGTCACTTCAAAATCGGAAATAACGCCGTCTACCACTGGCTGGACCGCGATGATGTGCGGCGGTGTACGCCCCATCATTTCTTTGGCCTGCGCGCCTACCGCGACTATTCTGCCGGTCTTTTGGTTCATCGCAACGATCGAGGGCTCATTGATGACAATGCCACGCCCCTTCACATAGACGAGCGTGTTGGCCGTACCCAGATCGATGCCGATCTCGTTGGAGAACATGCCGAGCGTCCGGCTGATATTCCTGCTCCACCATTTCCAGAATCGGCGCATACTTTTATTTCGCTAATCGCTCGACGATCGCGCTATCGGGGACCAAGCTGGTCGTATTGTCCCTGCGCGTTGTCATTTCGATACCACCCTGCTGTATCGTTTTCTCCGAGACCACGAGCCGCACGGGAATGCCGATGAGATCAGCATCGGCAAATTTCTCGCCCGCGCGCAGGTCGCGATCGTCATAGAGCGCTTCGATACCGTGCTCGGCGAGGAGCTCGTACATTCGATCGGCTTCGGCGACCACATCCGCGTTGCCGCCCGAGATCGCGACGAGGTGCGCGGAGAACGGTGCGACTTCTTCGGGCCATACGATGCCTTTCTCGTCAGAAAGTACTTCCACGATGGTGCCCATGAGGCGGGCCGGCCCAATGCCGTATGAGCCCATGACGACGGGCTGCTCGGCACCTGCTTCATCCCTGTAGGTCAAGCCAAGCGCATCCGAGAATCGCGTACCGAGGGGAAAAATGTTGCCTACCTCGATAGCCTTCGCTTCCTCAAGCTCTGCTTTTTTGAGGCCAAGTTCTGCGAGTACCTCGTCTTGATATACCTCTTTGTTGACGGCGATATTCTTACCCCGATGGATGTAGATGGTATCTTCGCCGGCCTCGCAGACAGTCTGGAATTCATCGCTGAATTTCGAGAACGAGCCGCCGGATGCGAAGGTACGGAACGTACTGTCACCGAGCCCCGCGCGCGCGAAGATCTTGCGGTACGCTCCAGCGGCCTGCTCATAAAAAATCCTGAAGTCTGCTTCGCTTTTATTGAATGAGTACAAATCCTTCATCACGAATTCGCGCGTACGCAAGATCCCGCTTTTGGCGCGCATCTCGTTGCGGAATTTTTTCTGGAATTGATACGGGTAGTGCGGCAGGTCTTTATATGACTGAATGAATTCTTTCATGATAGCCGTCATCGGCTCTTCGTGCGTCGGCGCGAGCCCTAATTCGCCCCCGTCTTTCAATAGTGTCTTGAACCACACATCTATTTGTTCATCGTTCCATCTGCCAGATTTCTGCCAGAGCTGCGAGTGCTGCAATGCGGTCATCTCGATCTCTTGTCCGCCGATCGTATTCATCTCTTCGCGGATGATCTGTTCGATATTCTTGACGACACGCAATCCGAGCGGGAGCAGTGTGTAGGCCCCCGCCATCTCCTTGTGAATGTAGCCCGCGCGGATGAGAAGCTGCGCGTTCTTAGCGATCTCATCTTTGGGTCCGTTCTTGCGCGTTTTCGTAAACAATTGAGATTGCCGCATCGGGCGCATTGTAGCGCATGTCTGAAGGTGCAGCACTTGACTATTACACTGGGGATAGCATAGTTAGCGCACTCGAAATACGGCGTTCTTTTTTGGCCATCGAGATCCGCCAGGGCCCTGTGTGCTCTCCCCTGACGCTCTGGGGCAGGCGGGTACCGCCGAGATGGTCTCGGCGGTGGCGTGCGCGGATTTCCCCCTCCGCGCACGCCTTTTTCTTTTGTATATTTATGCTACCAGCCGCGCGATGTCGTGATACGTCACCGCTATCATAAGGAATGCGATCGCGGCAATGCCGACCGCGTTGAGTATATAGATCGCAAGTTTGGGTGCAGGGCGGCGCAAGACGGATTCTACGGCGACTATCGCGAGGCGCCCCCCGTCGAGCGCGGGGATCGGGATCAAGTTGATGACTGCAAGGTTCACCGATATGAACGCCGCAAGTGCCAAGACTTGTGCGAAGCCCGTCTTCGCCGCAGCCCCGACGACCGAGACCAATCCTACCGGTCCGATAACTCCCGAGAGGCTGAGGGTGCCCTGCACGGTGTTGGCGAGAATGCCCCACACGCTCTGCGCGACGCGTACAAAGGCGAGTAGCATTTCCGAGAGCGCGTCGCCGATCGCCTGGCTCCACGGCAGTGGTTCGGATGAAACGAGCACCAGTCCGATGCCAAGACCTGCGCGGCCAGCGAGCCCCGGGATGACTGCATTGGCGGGCGTGATGCCGGTGATAACCGTGATCCCATCGCGTATATACTCCACTTGTATCCGTTCACCGGCACGCATGCCCACGTACTCGGCTACCGTCTTGGGCAAGAGGTCAGCTGGCATACTTCCTTTTTCATCCACCATACCGATCAACTCATCACCCGGGTGGATTCGCGCGGCATCGGCCGGTGAGCCCGGCACGACATCGGAAATAAGCATCTGCACGCCCGGGCCAAGATACCCGACAGGTCGCGGGATCCCCATGTGCAAAGCGGCTGCGAAGAGTATCCAGGCCAAAACAAGATTCATGAGTATCCCTGCAAAAAGTATCGCTGCCTGCTTGACGCGCGACGCCTCGACGAAGGAGCCCCTGCCACGCTCGCTCTCGCCCTCGTCTCCGAAGAGGCGGACGAAACCGCCAAACGGTATCCAATTGAGGGTATATTCAGTATCCCCTATTTTTCCGAAGCGAAATGCGCGCGGTGGATAGCCCACGCCAAATTCCTGCACGCGCACACCGATAATTTTCGCCACGATGAAATGCCCGAGCTCGTGCACCACGATGAGCACTACAAGGATCAGGATCACAAGAAGCGCAGTCATGAGCTCATCTCTTTTTCTTTGGCCCGAAAAGCACTCTCAAGCGCTTCGGTCGCTTCATCCATTTTTTTCTGCAACTGTTCTTTGAGAGAATACTTATCGTCCTCGGTGAGTTGACTCAAGCGCTCTTTCTCCTGTATCTGCTTCCATGCGTCGTCACGGGCCACACGCATAGTGGCCTTGGCTTCCTCGAGCTTTCCCTTAGCGATCTTTATCAACTCTTGGCGTCGCTCAGCGGTAAGATCGGGGAATGTCACGCGCAGGCCGGAGGAATCGGCTGCTGTGCCTACGCCGAGATTCGCTGCGGCGATACCGCGTTCGATGTCTTTAACGAGCGATGCGTCATACGGCTGGATACGCAGTGTACGCGCATCTTCCACTCCCACGCTAGCGACCTGCTTGAGCGGCACCACCGAGCCATAGGCCGAGACCGATATGCCGTCGAGGACGGCTGGAGAGGCGCGACCGGTGCGAAGCCCCCCATACTCGCGAGTGAGCCAATCGCGCGAGCCCGTGGCCCTTTGTTCGAACGATTTGAAATCGAATGGCATGGTCGGATTATATCAAATCAATAGCGCGACCTGTTCAAGAAGCGGTTTAACGAGCGCGCCGCGGTCGGTGATGTACTTGCGCGCGCGGAAGACCGCATGCAGCCCTTCGCGCACCTTTTCCCTTTCTCCCGCTCCTCCCCTTTGCCCCATTTCCGCCAATGATCTCTCGAGAGCCCCCAGAAATCGAATAATACTTCCCACATCCCGCTTGCCTGCCCCGTTGCCGCGAGGCTTTTCGGGGTCATCCTCCCCCTTTTCCAAAAGCGGCTTCAGTAATTCCAAGCGCTGGGCTGGAGTAGCTTTCAAGAAATCATTTGCTTCACTTACAGAGTACCGTCCTCTGTATTGAGCACTACCGAGGACGGTCCTCGGTAGTTCTTGCGCACGACTCTTGAGCGTCGGAAGAAGTTGAGCAGGTGCCGGGACGATGAAAAGAAACAGCGCGTCGCCCGTCGGCTCTTCGAGTGTCTTCAGCAGCGCGTTCTGCGCTTCGTGCGTAAGAGCATCGGCAATGATAACGAACGTACGCCTGTCCACGAATGCTCGCGCGGATGCGCGCTCAGAAAGTTCGCGTGCCTCATCAATACCAAAATTGCGATAGGTACGTACATAGAGATCCGGATTCGCCACGGTCGCTATACCCTCTTCTTGAAGGATCGAGAGTATCGCCGGGATGTCTTCGGCATTGCCCGCGATCAAATGCACATTTCCCACCAATTTCATGATGACAGTATACCAGTGAGGTGTATACTGGCGCGCATGAAACAGCAGCCGCGATTCCAAAAAGCCGCACTTCAATTTACGCGCTGGATCGGATCACCGAATTCGATCATCATTCATACGGGCGTATTTATTCTCGCGTTCCTTGCGGTCCTTGCAGGCCTCATCGAGTGGAACGACATGCTCTTGTTCCTCACCACCATCGTGTCGCTCGAAGCGATCTACCTTTCGCTTTTTATCCAGATGACCGTCAATTTCACCACCGAATCATTGCAGGAAGTGGAGCACGACATTGACGAAATTCAGGAAGACGTGGGTGAGATCCAGGAAGACATTGATGAACTGCAAGAGGATGTGGAGGAGATCGCCGAAGAAGAGGAAAGCGAAGAGCAGGCAGAAGAAGCCCGCAAGGCTGCACAGCAAAAGACGCTGGGCGACATTCAGAGCGACCTGCGAAAATTGATGAACGATATCGAAAAGCTCCAACAGCCGAGGGACTTTATCTCTTAGAAATAATCGCTTTCTTGTAGGTCGCCAAATGTTTGAGCGCTTCGCCGGTCCCCATCGCCACGCAATACGGCGCATCCTTGGCCACGCGTGCCTTCACGCCCGTGCGGCGGAAGATGAGCTCAGCGAGATTGCGCAGCTGACTGCTGCCACCCGTCATGATAATGCCGTTGTCGATGATGTCGGCGGCCAATTCCGGCGGTGTCTCCTGCAATACGTCTTTGATGGCGCCGATCATGGTGCGCAGTTCCTTGCCGATCGCCCGCACCACCTCGTTGCTCCCGAGTTCTATTGAGCGCGGCAAGCCCGTGAGGTGGTCGCGGCCCTTTACGGTGAGCGTGAGTTCCTGGTCCATCGGCACCGCTGAGCCGACTTTGATCTTGATCTCCTCGGCCATCTTATCGCCGATACCAAGATTGAATGTCTTCTTCACATAGTCCGCGATCGCGTGATCCATTGCATTGCCCGCGCACTTCACTGAAGTGGAAGCGACGATACCGCCGAGCGATATGACGGCCACGTCGGTCGTACCGCCGCCGATATCGACGATCATGTGCCCACGCGCCTCGTGGATCGGGATACCTGCGCCTATAGCCGCGAGGATGGGTTCTTTGATGATGTACGCCTCGCGCGCACCGGCTTTCGTCGCCGCCTCCACCACCGCCCGCCGCTCAGTAGAGGTGACGCCCGCCGGCACCGAGACCATGACCTCGGGACGGAATATGTTCCAGGGGCCGAGCGCTTTGCGAATGTAGTAGCGCAGCATTGCTTCGGTGACGCGATAGTCGGCGATCACGCCGTCTTTCATCGGGCGGTACGCGATGATCTCTTCCGGCGTGCGCCCGATCATATTTTTCGCTTCGCTCCCGATCGCCAGGATCTTGTTGTCGCGCGACACCGCGACGACCGAGGGCTCGTTGAGTACGATGCCTTTGCCCGGGACGTACACAAGCACGGTCGTCGTGCCAAGATCGATGCCGAGTTTGGGAGAAAACGTAAAGGCCATACGAGTGCCCATTGTACTGTAGTTAACGAGACGCACAAAGAATCGGGATTACACGATTGACAGTTCATGAAAATAGCGTTTAATTTCTGATGTGGCTGGTGCCACGATCGTTGACAACCCTTTGAGGGGAATAAGGTGCGAACGAGAGACTTGGGCCCTGAGAGGGTCGTACCGGACATCCATTTTAAGGTGGATGAACCGGGGTATTACTTGCCGAAACCCGGAGACAACCATGAGGATGTCGGCAGGTGGCTGGAGCTCGCGCTCTTCGCCCTCGCAATCGTCATCACATGCATCGCTATCGCCGGACCGCTCTGGGGAATTGATGCATGGCCCGGGCTGACGCGGCAAATCGCCAGCGCGGCGCAGGATGTTTTTCATCTAACGATGAAAAATGCGCCAGCCGCTGACATCGCGGTGGCGAAGCACGCGCACGAGATGGCCAAACTTGTCCCAGACGCTATGCAAGTGTGCGCCTGGGTGTCGATGTCCTTGATCTGGGCCGTCAATGTCGCCAATCTGCGCATGTTGCGCATGAAGTATGCCCCCGTGCAAAACGTTTGGGCCCACTTCTTCGGGATGTCGGATGAGAGCCGCCCGATCCTCACGAAGGCACAGCTGGATGTGTTGCTTGACGACGGGCGCTATTTCATCGTCGGCAAAGGCCAGAAGAGCGGTTGGGTCGAGACAATGCGCGAAGCCGCACAATAATATCGACGAAGGAGATGGAAATATGGATGAATCTCCGCAATTACTCATTGTCGGTGGGGTCGACCACGAACCCCCACTGTTCGCCCGCGACTGCCAGCCGCAGGTCGTGCGCGTCGCCCTCCACCTGGCCCGGGTCGACACAAAAACTGACCGCTTCCCCGAGGGGAGGCGGCCACCATCTTTTATACTTCTATATATCTGCACGGTCACACTAGAAAATGTTGCTCGCTCAGGTTGCCCCGAGCAAGCGTATTTACCTTGATACGATTGGTCTCTCTACTCCTCTGTGCTGATAGTGACCTTGTATCCCCCGCCCGGTACTGCCTGGACCAAAAATCGACCCCCGAACACTATCTTGACTTGCCTAGACAGCTTTTCGGCAAGTTCCGACAGAGCCCGCAATTGCTGAGATCGCTTGTCAGCGTTGTGGGGGTCCACCGAGCATGCGGTGGCCATTCAACGCACTTACCCGACATGTTCGCCTCCAGCCGAAAGATACGGCGTTCAGAGTTCCTACCAGAGGAGATATAAGCACTATGAGCATCTTTGGTCAAACGTGCGCTCCGACAATCCACTATTTTCTTAGATTTCCCCTATGCAAGAATCGATGGATGCGATATGAAAGAGAGAGGCACTTTTCATGAATGTTTGCCGCTGTTCTCCTCTTCGGTATGTTTTTTTGGATTCAATTCCCACCAGAATTTCTTTGAGAAATGCGGCGCGTCGTCGCATACCTTCTTCAGATAATAGAGATCTTTGGTCGGGATCCTGGCGAGCAGCATCCCGATACGCGCCATCGTGATTGCTGGATAGCCATCTTTTACGCGTTCAAAATTGAGACGCTGGCGGAAATATTGCATGAGCTCGCCGCGCTCGGTCGCACTTTTTTTCTCCATCGTACGCTTCAGGTGTGTGCCGATGTGTCGCATGGCGGGATTGTACTACAGCCCCCTGCGACGCTCTATGGTCGCTCCGTTCGGTTCGTTGGGTTATAGTTTCCGCATGCATACGATTCTGCCCGAGAAGGACAATCCCGCCCTGCGGAGTATTTCGCGCGACATACCGCATGCGCAGATCAAGGGCCCCAAGATCAAGAAGACCATCGCCGAGATGAAAAGGCTCCTGGCCAAAGAAGAATTCGGTGTGGCGCTCGCGGCCGTACAGCTGGGCGAACCCGTGCGACTTTTTATAGTATCTGGGAAGGCACTTGCCCGTGGCGCGCGCAACGCCTCCGACCTGCCTGCGCAGGCAGGCGAGCCGGAACCCAACCTGCCAGCTGGCAGCTCGAACCTCGAACCTGTTCCCGACCTCGTCTTCATCAATCCCCAATTGCTCAAAGTATCCCGCAAGAAAATGGACAAGCATGAGGGATGCCTCTCCATCCGTGGCAAGTGGGGCGAGGTGCCGCGTGCGGAAAAAGTGACGCTACAGTACACCGACGAGCAGGGCCACAAAACACAGCGCGGCGCATCCGGCTTCCTCGCGCATATTTTTCAGCACGAGATGGACCACCTCGAGGGTATCCTCTACACCGACAAAACGACCGCTCTGTATGATGAATCAGACAAAAAATAATACCCTCCTTGACTCGGCGAGGCAGATTCGATTCGCATTCTTCGGCACATCGCACATCGCCGTGTACGTGCTCGACGAGCTCGAAAAAGCCGGATTCCTGCCGGCACTCGTCGTTACCATGCCCGACCGAAAGAGCGGTCGCGGACTCGTACCTCAGCAATCAGAAGTAAAACAATGGGCCACCGTACGAAATATCGAAGTGATGCAACCGGAAAAACTCGACTCCTCTTTCTGTTCACTGTTCACTGTTCACTGTTTTCTGCTCTGCATCGTGGTGGACTACGGCAAGATATTACCGAGGACGGTCCTCGGTGTACCCGCGCACGGATTTCTCAATGTGCATCCGAGTCTCTTGCCGCGCCTGCGCGGCCCCTCCCCCATGCGCAGTGCCATTCTACACGATGAGCGCGAGACCGGTGTCACCATTATGCGCGTGGATGAGGAAATGGATCATGGCCCGATTGTCGCGCAGAAAAAAGTGCCCGTGCCAGGTTGGTCCACCTCGGCTTCGCCTCACCGAGACGGGCCGCCGAAAAATTCCGAGCTAGAGCAATTGCTCGTGCCCGAGGGCGGCCGATTGCTCGCACAGATCCTTCCTGAATATGTGGCGGGAAATATCGAGCCGCGTGAGCAGAATCACGATCTGGCTACCTACAGCGAGAAATTCTCAAAAGCAGACGGTCTGCTCGACCTCGATGATGATGCGTACAAAAATCTTCTCAAGATCAAAGCTTTTGAGGGCTGGCCTGGTACCTACGCTTTTTTTGAACGCCCTTCGACTCACTCAGGGCAAGCAACAAAAAAGATACGCGTGCAGATCCTCGATGCGCACTTGGACGCAGACAACCTCGTGATTGATACCGTGAAGCCCGAAGGCAGACGCGAAATGCCCTACGCTGATTTCATCCGCTCGGGCGCCCAACATGCGTAAAGTTGACGAACGACTGAGATACTCTACACTCGTACCGGACACCAGCGAGGTGTGATCGAGACGATGGAGCGGAATGTGCCCCCAGACCAGATCGCTGTGCGTGTAATGTTCACTATACGCAACGATGGACGCAACAAACAAAGGATTCTGGAAGACATCCTGCGGAGCGGTCTCGTGATCCAGGAGAGAGCCGAAGAGCTGATCAACGCACCAGATTTCTCCGACGAGGATACTGCACCTCAATATGGATTCGGTATCATCAACGTCAACGACATCGCTTTGCCGAAAGTGTTCTTCCAGTCCATGATCAACAGATCCCGGGAGCGCGGTTTTTCACAGATGACACCGAGAGCCGCTCTGCTTCTGATCGAACAGTTTCCCCTCGAAATGCTGGTTCATCGACAATTTACGCTCCTTCACAAGCCCGTAGACCTTCAGAGGGTCCATAATACGGAAAGGACCCACAAGTACTGTTTGCGCCTGGCGCAACGGGATGACTCTCCTTACCTCGGTGTAACACGCGTCGAAACCGGCCGCGAAGTATTTCCTGGGTCGTCATTCCTGTTCGCGGCATCGACTTGAATGCGTGCTTTCGTCTTGAGAGACGCGCCTACGGGAGCCGGGACCCCTCTCCCGGCTTTTTCTTTTCCTATCGCCTTCTGGCGTACCACACACCACCCCCAAGGACGATCAACAAGGCCGCGAGAGCGGGGAGCCAGCCATAGCCGCCAAGGAATCCGGCGCCTGCCGCTGCTGCCTGTACTTCTGTCGATGTGCCAGTCATGGCTGTTGTCGTCGCTTCTTCAGTGGTCGTCGTAGCTTTTCGCGCGGCCACGGGTGTAGCTTTGTTGGGCGAAGCCGTCGGATTGGTCGGCTTCGTGACCGCCGATGTCTTGGGCGCGGGAGCTACAGCCGCAGCAATGGTCACCACCGAGGAGCCCTGCGTGCCCGAAATCTGGTTCTTACTCTGCGCGTCATACGCCGCCGAGTCAGAGCCGACCGCTATCGTAGCGGAGCCGCTCTCTTTTGCTATGAAGGTAATGGTGCCAAATTTCTTCACGGCGGTGAAGCCGCCCACAAAACCCGCCGTTTGGATCAATGTGCCATTGGTGTTGTCTATCGAATTACCCGGCGGTGTCAGCGGCCAGGTCGGATCCACCATGTATCCGGTCGCCTCCAAGAGCGCCGCCGGATATGAGACTTTGGCTTTGACCGTATAGAGTTTTGCTCCCGCAGGATCCGCATTGATGACAACGCTAAAGGTCTGCCCCTTGGTCACCGACACCGCGGTCGGAGAGAGTGATATCGTCGCGGCCGAAGCTATGCCAGCGAGTCCCAAAATTCCGATCGATGCGAGTGTAATGAGTGTTTTCTGCATACGTATAGTATTTATCATCCAGTCCAATTAACGATTAAAGCGTTGAAGTCCAAGAGGTCGACGACACCGTCGTGGTTGAGATCGCTCGCCACGCTTGAGCCGGTAGTGCCCCAGGCCACAATGAGCGCGTTGAAGTCGACAGCATCCACGTGTCCGTCGCTATTGGTGTCGCCGTTGCCTTGTGCAGGAGTGGACGCTGGCAAACTACCTCCACCTCCTCCGCCACCGCCACCGCCTCCTCCCCCACCTCCACCGCTTGGTGCTGGAGGGATATTGATGCCGTAGGCGAAGGTGCCGACCTCGGACGCGACCGTGCCGAAGCACGCGACGGCGCGAATGGTCTGCGAGGTCGACACGCTGATCGCACCCGTGTAGGTCGTGCCGGTGGTGCAGGTCGGCGAGGCGCCGTCGACGATGTAGTGGATGCTCGTGGAATCGACGGCCGAGAGCGTTACCGACTGCGCCGACGTGTATGTGCCCGGCACAGGGCTTGCGATAGGCGGCGCATCCACGATGCCGGAGAGGCCGGTCGAGACGCCCGTCGAGAGCGTGCCCGTCACTTCAGAGGCGCTCGCGAGCACGGGTGCTATCGCGCCCAAGCCGATGGCTACTGCGAGAAGTGATGATGCCAAGAATGTGTTTTTCATACGAGTGCTTTCTTAGATACTAGAGCGATTCGACGCCGTAGCTCGTCGAGTAGGAGCCTGCGGGTGTGGCAACTGGCGCTTTCGCTTCCACCGTCACATTGATCTGGCGACCCGCTGTGGAGGCATCGGCATCGCTATCGAGCGTAATGACCCCCGGATACGTGTTGGCGCCTGCGATCGAAACTGCGGTCGTGCTCGCAGAATTGGCCGACGATTGCGCCGTGTAGTAGCGGATGTTGCTTGCGGCGAAGAGCACATTGGCGCCGCTCACGAAGTCGGCGAACTTCATAGCGAAGGATGTTTCAGCCGTCGGGACGGTGACGTGGAAGGTCCATCTCCAGCCGTCGTCGAAGCTGTCGTTGTTCGATGCAAATCCGGTCGCACCGTTCTGATTGGCGACCGCGTCAATGCCGGTCACCGCGAGCGTTGCCGACGAGTCATCAAACGCCGTTTGGAAGACATTGTCGCCGGAGGTCGCGCTATTTACTGCCGGAGCAAGGTCGGTCGAGTGTACGCGGAAGTGATACACCGTATCCGCTGAGAGACCGCTGATGCTCACCGAGTGGTTTGTCACGCCGCCGACATCGCTAACGGCCGTTGGACCCAAGCTGTACGAAGAATCCGTACCGTACTCAACCTCCGAGTCAGCTGCTTCATCGGTGTCCCAGGTAATCGTCACGCTGTCGGTCCCGATAGGAGCGACAGTGCGGATGTTGGTGATGACGGGTGCATCGGTGTCGGCCGGGACGTCTTCGGTGGTGAACGTCGCGTAGTTGGTCGTACCGGTAAAGTGGTTACCCACTGCGTCGGTGACACCGCTCGAAACAGCAATGTGGTAATCGGAGCTGTAATTGAGGGATGCATTGGGGGTGATGACCGCCGTTGTGTTGCCGTTGGCAAGCGAGAGCGTCGCAGCGACCGGCGTATCGGTGTCGTCGAGCAGTTGGACCGAGGTGGAGGTGGCAGTGGTCGGGTCAATAGGCTCATCGAATACAACCTGTGGCGCAACGCTTACCGAGACGTCCGAGCCGGTGTCGGCGGGATCCGAGCTCGTGATGGTCGGAGCGGTCGTGTCGCCTGCCGGAGCCTGCTCGGTGATGGTCACGCCCGTGCTGTCCGCACTGATGTTGCCCGAAGGATCAATTGAGCGCGCGATGAACGTGGTGTCCGTATCTTGCGGCAGCGTGATGGTGAGCGCCCAAGCGGTCTCGCCAGCCGGGACGTTGACCGAACCGACGACTGAACAGCCGCAATCAATGACAACGGTTTGAACATCGGTGTCGGCAGTTACCGTTCCGAACAACTCGTAGGTATCTGCGTCTACCGTAATGCCGTCAATGCCTGGATCAATTATCGGTGCATCAGGTTCTGTTTGGTCGGTACCGACGGTGCCATCTTCGGTGATGATGACGGCCGAGCTAGTGGCGCTTCTGTTGCCGGAAGCATCGGTCGAAACAGCACTGAAACTGTTGGCCAAGTCCTGCGTGAGCGTTACTGATGCGCTCCAGTCAGTTTGGCCAACAGGCACGACCGCACTGCCTGCAAGAACGTCGTTGTTGTAGATCTGAATGCTACGCACACTGTCGCTCGGCGTATCTGGGCCTGCGGAGCCCGCAATGCTGTACGAATCAGCATTCACCGTGTTGACACCCGTCGTGATGCTTGGAATCGGCGGCGCATCGGTGTCAGGCGAAGGAGCAGACGTGGTGAACGTGCCGTCCACCGAGACTCCGTCGTTGGACGCGGCATCACTTGAGAGGACGCGGAAGTGGTAGGTTGTGCCTGCAGTGAGTCCAGTCAACAAAATAGAGTGACTCGTGACGAGCGCAGCCGAAGATGAAGCGGCGCCATAAGACGAATCAGTGCCGTATTCCACCTGCGAGTCGGCACCCTCATCCGTCGTCCACGTGATCGTTGCCGTTGTCTGCCCCGTGCCAATCGCCTGAATGTTGGAGATTACCGGTGCCATTGTGTCCGGCGTTGCGGTCGTGAATGAGACGTGCGCGGATACGGTCATGGCATTTGCCGCCGCCGCGAGGTCAACGCAGCGCACGTAGAAGTTGTACATCGTCGCAGGAGTAAGGCCCGAGAGCACTGTGGCGTGCGCCGTCGAGGTGCCGGTTGTACCAAATACAGTCATCGAGCCGAATGCGGAGTCGGTCTGCGAGTAACGGCAGGAGGCATTTTCATCCGTTGCTGCCACGAGCTCCGCTCCGGTCGTGGTAATCGAACCAGCAGTGAGAGAGTCCACTGTCGGCGGTATGAGGTCCGCTATCGTGGTGAAGTGATTGGCGAACGAGAGGATGAACGGATTGCCAGCGGTATCGCGGATGGATGAAGGGTCAACGTTCACACGATACGTCGTCCCGTTATCCAGCGCGACGTAAGGGATCTGCAGGGTTAGAGAGGCATCATCGCCACCGATTATCGAGGAAGTTCCGTTCGCAACAGAGACATCCGTACCGTCATTGACGATCGAGATACCCCCGGCATCGAGTACGCCAACACTCTCATTGAAACGAACCAGGGAGGATGTGGCGGCCGTCGAGACGTCGATCTTGCCGGTGGTCGGGATGTAGGCCTTCACAAAGGGCGAGACCGTGTCGCGCACGAGCGTCATCGTGTCGCTTCCCACGTTGCCCGCCTCGTCTTCGACAGTGAGCGTGAACGTGTACGTACCATCCACTGTCGCCGTGAGTGTGGTGTCTTCAGCGTTGTAGGGTGTCGAGGTCGCCTGCGTCGGCGAAGTATTCGTCCAGATGTTCGTATCGACGCCCGAACCACTTTCAGTAACCGTCGCATCTTGGACGACGGAACTCACCACAAGATTAATGTACTGCGGCGTCGTGCCTGCCTCGACGACTGGGTCGGTCTCGTCATACGTGATAGCTGAACCGTCGGTTGTAGCGATACTCGAACCAGGATTCGTGGCCAGGTCGGTAAAGTTGATGGTGAATGGGATCACGCCTTCGTTGTCTCCCGCTTGCATCGTGTATGTCGCCGTCCATAAGGTCGGGCCGCCAGAGACGGAGGCGGCATTGCCGTCGATGGTCACCGTTGGCGTGTTGATGGCCTCACTCGATGTCGCAGTGATGGTGATGGTGTCGCCTGCTTTCGCCCAGAGCGTGGCGTCTTTCGCGTTGTCAGACTCTATGTGCACGTCGGTCATGGTCGGCGCAAGAGTGTCTATCGTCCAGCTGAACGAGGTTGGGCTCGTCTGCCAGTTGCCCGCCTGGTCACGGCCCAGCACGTCGAGCGTGTGCGGGCCATCGGCAAGCGAAGAGAGCGTGATGTGCGTGGCGGCAGTTGTGGTGGCTCCATACGCGCCTCCATCAAAACTGTACGTGTAGTACGCGACATCGCCGCCGGGGCCGACTGTAATGTCGGTCGTTGTAACGTTGGTCGGATCGGCCGGTGTACCAGAGAGCGTTGCTGTCGGAGCAGTCGTGTCAACCGGAGAACAAGCAGCATTCGTACACCACGGGGCGAAGAGTACGTAATCACTTACGTTGTCGCCATCGCCGGACGGGTTGAGCGCTGCGGTGTCCGGAGTCGGGCCCTCGTCACTGCCCCACCAGTTCTCGGTAGCGTCTACGTTATGGGTGGTGTTGTTCTTGAGACCGTAGGTAGCGGTGCCCGAAATGTTGTTGTGTTCGATAAGCGCGTCAATGGGCCCGGAGCCGCCATTAGAATATACCTGTATGCCGAAGGCGTTGTCGCCGCTGATGGTGTTGCCCGTGATGGTCAGGTTGTCCACATCATCGGTCATACCTATCGCCTCCATGATGGATACGAAGCCCGAGAGGTCCGCGTCGAGACTGCCGTTCGAGCCGCTGAAGATGTTGTCGGTGATGCTGATGTCAGACGTCGCTTCGGTGCCGCCCGTGCCGGCAAAGTAGTTGGTGAATGTGTTGCCGCTCACGCTTATATTGCTTGAGGTGTTGAAGAACACGCCGGTGCGGTTGTTGTCGAAGGTGTTGTCGGTGATGTCCCACCACTGCACAGCGCCGGAGCCGCCAACGCCGTTATAGAATCCTTCGATCTTGTTGTCGTGAATGACCGTGTGCGCGAGGGCGGTGCCGGACGCCGCGAAGAAAATACCGCAATTATCGGCACAGCTCGTGACGAAATCGGGGCTAGCGTCTTTTTTGATGTCGAATCCGCTGATGTCTACCGATGCGCTCTGCACTTTGATACCGAAGGTGTTGTTGGGGACGGAGATGAATGTGTCGGTGGAACTGTTACCGGCAAGCGCGAGACCGTCTTTCCCGGCCGGGATCGTTACGCTCTCCCCATACGTGCCAGCGGAGACCGCGACCGTGTCGCCCGCTGTCGCTTTAGTAACTGCCTCTTGGATGGTGTTGAAGTCTTCAGCGCCGACCACGCCACCGGCCGTACCGACCGTGAGCGTATCGTCGTTGTCGAAGACGAAAGAAATGGTGGAGGAGTCGATATCATTGCCTGCCGCATCCGTAACATTGACGAACACGTCATTGCGCCCATCAGCAAGATCCTCAAGTGTGGCACTGGTGATGGGTGTGCCGTCGGTGCAGGGCATAAAGTCGTCATGATTGAACGTACCGCCTGCGTTCGTGACGGTGTACGAGCATGTCAGCGGTGTTGAGCCGACACCGCCCGTATCGTGCGGAGTAAAGTCCAGAATGTTCGCAGTCGTGCCCGCGCCCTTGTACACCGTGTCAGCCGTCGGTGAGGTAAAACCGGTGATGGTCGGATCCAAGTTGTCTACCGTAAATGTATCGCCAGAAGTTGGTGTAGCCGTGATCGGGTTGCCCGCCACATCGGTACCAACGGAGAACGCTACCGTCGCGAGCCCATCGCCCGCTCCCACGCTAAAATCATAGTGATAGGACGTAGTAGTGTCTTTGGTCATTGCCGTCGCCGCAAGCGTGTTGGAACCAGAAATCGCGACCTCGGTCGCCGGAGCATCAGCCATCGGCTCGTTGAATGCAGCCGTAATGGTGAGCACATCGCCGGATTTGACGTAGTTGTCGGAATAGGTAACGGCGGCGGTCGGATTGGCAGTATCCACCTTGTATTCGACGGTGTTTGTGGACTCGATGTTGCGCACCCCAAGGTTGTCAGTCGCGTTGTCGTCGGAGTAATAGTGGAGAAAGTGATCGCCTTCAGCTGGCGTCAGGGGAACGCTATATACCGTTGGCGCATCAGAGTCCCAATAGTAATAGACATTGTGGCACCCGCTCCCTGGGGGTACGCCATCATCACAAGTGAGTGTAATAGTGGGAACTCCCGTTGCAATGTTGTACCAACCGGTACCTGAAGCCGGAAAACTTGGCGTTTGGTCTGTGCTGGGAGCGGTGTTATCTACCGTAAAATCAAGTACGCTCGAGTCTTCAAGCAGATTGGGAGCAACCAGCTTGATGCGGTACGTGTTTCCGTCTACCAGCACGCCCGCTCCCGTACTGTGCGTGTCCCATGTATAAAATCCAGGGGCCACATCGACACCGGCGACAAGCGTGTTGAAACTTCCGCCGCTGTTCGTCGAAAGACTGATCGTAAATGTATCACCGCCCGAAGGGGTGGTGGTAGCGACCGTCCACGTTATGTTGCGCATATCACGCCAATACTCACCCCCATTAGGTGCAGTCAAATTTACAGTGGCAACCGTAGCACTTGCGGAAAGAGGAACAAAAAGTCCGCTCATGAGAGCGGCGGTCATTGCAATTGCTATTGCTGCGCGCGTGGCGCTTGTAGAAAAAACATTTCTCACTGCTTGTAATGTTTGCATAATTGCACTTCTAAATAGTAATAACGATTAAACAGTCCGCAGAAGCGGTTAGCGCCACTCTATGCTTTTCACAAATGCTGTCCATATTGACAGCGACTCCCCTGCCGTGTCGCATCGTCAAAAAAGTTCATTTTGACAAACATCGCAAATTTGAGTAGTTTTAAGCGAGAAAACCCGCAATCAAGTGGCAGTGGCCACAACTATGGAGGACATGATGATCATCCCTTCCAAAAAAACTGTTGTCCCTGGCCCGGTACAGGGTGCTGCACACGAAACGGCTGTCGCCGAATTCATCCGCAATAAGGGCGTGACGCGATGCCCGACCGCTGTCATCGTACCGACGACGGGTGCACAGACGAGCCAGGCCGACAAGGAGGCGCTTAGGATATACGCCAACAAACGGAACGATGTGGACAAGGAACAGGTCAAGGCACGGCAAGCGCCAGCTGCACGGCGAAGTGGCGAGGCGTCGCGGATGTACGTGGACAATATGATGTCGATCATCAAAAAGATCCCCAACCACGAGAAGATGAGCGGCAAGGCAATCGCGCGGATACTCTCCGCAGACGGTCACAAATCCGCGAAAGGTTCGGAGCTTAGTAGCGGGAGCGTGCTTTGGATCATCCGGTACAATCCTCAGCCGCCCAAAGCTCTCTCGTGATAGGCACCCAACTTGAGCACCGTCGGCACCGTCTGCATACTCGCGGACGGTGCCAACCTTTTTTCTACTCCAGTGGCTACTCGTCAGTACCCAAACGCAGAATCCCCTTGGCGAGAGTCCCTGCTTTGCGCAGCACGCGCGTATGGATGCGCTTTTCATTGTGGATCTGACGTTCCAATTCCGCTTTTGCATCATCGATAGCGCCGTTGATACTTTCAGAGCGATTGGTCGCTCGCAAGGTAGGTTCTCCTGGTCGCACCACCTGTATTTCCGCGTACCATATATTGGCGCCATGGCGCGGCTTGCCCGCATCGCGACCAAGCTCTATCTCGCAGCGGGCCAGTTCTCCATCATTGGCGAGCAATTTCTCTATGTGCGCGATCCGATCATTGAGATACGCGGTCATCGCCTCCGACATATCAAATCCATCTGCTTTGATTCGTGTTTCCATGTTGGAAAAATAGTTAGTAGTTAGTAGTACGTAGAAATACTGAATGCAAGATTATTGCCTTTTATAGAGACCAGTATACGCTGTTTGCGCGATAATGTGCCCTTCCATAGCCTGCTGCACCTCTGCGGCAGATGCGCCCGCTTGCAGCGGCAGCGTGGCGTCGAGCGCGTAGAGTTTGAAGATGTAGCGATGCGTGCTTGGCTCGTACTGCGGCGGCGGGCACGGCGGATGGTACGCGTTTTTGCCGGCACCATTGGCACCCACCACCCCGACCGAAGATCCTTCAGGGATCTCGGTCGTGGTCGCGGGCATGTTGAAAAGGACCCAGTGCACAAATTCGCTGATCCCCCGGTCTTTTTTGAATACTTCAGGAATATCCGGATCGTCCATAATGAGTGCGAGCGAAAGTGTGCCGTCGGGAACCCCAGAAATCTCTATCGCCGGACTTGCGTGCTCGCCGCCCGCCTTGCCTACGTCAACGCGAGGCAGGTCACACGTATATTTGGCCGGTATCATGGCTCCTTCGGCGAAGGCCGGAATGTTGAGCGCGAAAGAGGGGGCTTCTACCATGTTGGAAATCTTAGCATGCTCAGATATACTTCCGATGAATTTCAAATATTCCGGGGCCCGCCTCGACTCGCCTACGGCTCGCCGAGGCGAGGCAGGTAACTCAATATGGCTTGGGTTTACATCTTAAAAAGAGTCCACTTTCCGAAAACCTATGTAGGAAGTACGACTGATGTGGAACGTAGGCTCAAGGAGCATAATTCCGGCAACCATTCATATACGAGACGCTATATGCCGTGGAATATGGTATATATTGAGCAGATTGCTGAATTGAACGTTGCCCGGAAAAGAGAAAAGTATTTGAAAAGTGCCGCGGGTCGACGATTTATAAAGCGATCAAACATCATTCCGGGGTAACTCAATGGTAGAGTGGCTCCCTGTTAAGGAGTAAGTTGTGGGTTCGAATCCCACCCCCGGAGTTTCTATTTGACTTTGAATAACGAAATGCATTTCCCCAAGCGCTCATAAACCACCCGACTCATCGGGGTATGCTTGAAACACTCAAAACAATCACAAACTCAAACGAGAACTTTCGGGGAAACCTTTGA
>ORMF011923862.1_pt1 | contig 55938 bp, 58 predicted proteins | sample 1779871 | NCBI WGS metagenome assembly ORMF01 (sample SAMEA104232316, study PRJEB22302) | groundwater metagenome | biome: forest; feature: aquifer; material: groundwater | place: USA | collected 2011-08-07 | depth 5.4 m | reverse complement strand
GCGGACGTGGCGGAACTGGCAGACGCGCAAGGTTTAGGACCTTGTGAGTAAACTCGTGGGGGTTCAAGTCCCTTCGTCCGCACAAAAGGACATATTTATGACTACTTCAACAATACAAAAATTAGACGACGGTACAATAAAGTTTACCATTATTATTCCAACAGAAACGGTTAAGAAAACCCGGGAAGAAGTAGTTGCGACAACCTCTCAGAACGCAAAAATTGCAGGTTTTCGCAAGGGAAAAGCTCCTAAAAAACTTGTTGAAGAAAATATAGATACTGAGAAAATACGAGAAGAGGTACTAAAAAAAGTCCTTCCTCAAGCGTACATAGAAGCAGTACAAAAACATACAATCAAACCAATTGTTAACCCAAAAATTCACGTCGAAAAATTTGAAGATGACAAGGATTGGGAATTTACCGCCCTTACCTGTGAAGCACCAGAAATAAAGCTTGGCGATTATAAAGAACAGATTAAAAAACTTACTGCAAAATCAAAAATTATCATCCCAGGGAAAGAACAACAACCACCTGCTTTTGAAGAAGTAGTCAAGATACTGCTCGAGAATGTTAATCTTACTATTCCAGGGCTTCTTATCGAACACGAAGTAGATCGGTTACTCAGCCAAATGCTTGATGAGATTAAACGACTTGGTATGACACTTGATCAGTATCTTAGTTCAACCGGAAAAACTGCACAAAGTTTGCGAGAAGAGTACCAAAAAAGAGCGCAAAACGACATTACCTTTGAATTTGCTCTCCAAAAAATTGCAGAAGAGGAAAAGATCACCGTTGAGCAAAAAGAGATAGACGAGGCAATACAAAAAGCCAAAGATGATGCAGAGCGTAAAAATCTTGAATCAAATAGATACTTACTTGCGTCAATTCTGCGACAGCAGAAAACCCTTGATTTTTTGAAAAGTCTGTGATAAGGTGAGGGCGTTATGCAACTTTTAGGCTCAAGAAAACCAAAACAGGGTACGCAGTATGTCGATGAAAATCCGGTGGAGGCAATTCGATCCATTGGTGGTGGCGCAGTAAAGTCTTTTGCAACTGATGTTGTAAGAGAAGGCGCAGGCGATTTTTGGAAACAACTCCTTGGAGACTACGAAGGACACAAAAAACCCTCTACTGGCGATTTGCATGAAGGCCAAGATTTAGTCTTAAACAAGCAGCAAGAAACAGAAAAACACCATGATCTCGAACCTGGTATTGATTACAGACGAGAAATTCTCCACGGGTCAGAACGAACAGCTTCTCGTGAATCACACGCAGTCAGACAACAGATAGAAATGATTATTGTTGAGCTTAAAAGACTTGCTTCTTCTTCCAAAGAGCTTGAAATTCAGTTTAAAGATATTATTGTGGAGCAGAGAATCGAAAAACCAGGTAAGTATCACCAGTCATTCTTTGAATGGATGCTTATTGTCATTCAATCAGCACGAATGAGAATTGAAGATGCAGGTGCATGGCTCCAAGCAATGCATAGCAAAAAAGGGAAGAAACACTCCCAAAACTACTGGCAAATGTTTAAAAAACACGGTACAACCTTTGGCCTCTCCAACGAACGCGTTATCGCAACCCAAACTGGATAATGTATGACAAAAGAATCGTATCTTGTTCGCCCCGTAATAGACGCTGAAGGCACACTTGTTGGAATTGAGCCTGGTATATTAACAACGGACTCTGCTTTTCAAGAAACATGTCAAAATCTTGCTCAAACCAGACCTGGAAACATTGTTGCTTTAAGAGTTGTTCATAATTCAGTTCCTGAAGATAAACCAAACGAAGATAACTCTCAATTTTTATGGATTGATGGAGAAATTCTTCCAGGTGAAGAGCTTAGGAAATCGTTTTCTGATCCAAGTAAATCACCTCAATTATCAGAGCGCGTAGTAATAGCAAGAACTGGAACAATATTTCAAGCTGGCAAAAACGATTTAATTATTTCATCGAAACCTCAAGTCTGATCAGTCACCTCTAGCCTGACACCTGGAAGGTGCACAGCTATTGACACCTTCCTTTTTCTCTGTATAAACTGGAAGTATGCCATATCAACAGGCTATTTTTGCTAAAAATGAAGTCTATCATATCCTTAATCGAGGTGTCGAAAAAAGACACATTTTTATGAATAAGAGAGATTATGAACGCTTTACAGAAACAATGGATTATTATAGAGTCAAAAATCCTCCAACACGATTCTCGTTTAAAAACAGACCTCTTTTGCTACAGAAAAATATTGGCAGTTCACCACTCGTAGAAATACTTTGTTTCTGTCTTATGCCAAACCATTTTCATATGTTGCTTCGGCAAATTGAAAAAGGTGGCATTACGACATTCGTAAGTAAATTAACTAATAGTTACACAAAGTACTTTAATACGAAACATAAGAGGGTCGGGCCGCTACTTCAAGGAACTTTCAAAGCCGTCAGAATTGAAGATGACGAGCAGCTTATGCATGTTTCTCGATATATTCATTTAAATCCACTCATTGATTATCTTACGAAAGATCTCAAAACGTATCCTTATTCTTCTTACTTAGAATTTTTAGGCAGGCGAGAAGGTTTTTGTCAAAAAGATTTTATTCTTACTAACCCTACTAAAGCAGCAAATTATGAACAGTTTGTTTTAGATCAAGAAGATTATGGAAGATCAATCAAGCGTATGGAAAGATTGCTTCATGGCACATTAGAAAACTAGGTGTCCCCTCTGTGCACCTGGAAGGTGTCGCCTCAAAAGAGTTTTAAAACTTTCTCTTGCTTTTTAAAGAAGAATTCTGTACAATTTCTGTAGTGAAAAAGTTTGCTATTCTGATCATCGTCCTTCTTGATCTCGCATAAGCGAGTGGGAGCGATTGTATAGCAAGCAAAAACACTCCCGCCGCAAGCGGGATTTTTTATATGAAAAACAAAAAAATGAGTGGGGGACACATGCTTATGGAAGCCTTCTTAAAAGAAGGCGTTCATCTTATCTTTGGCTATCCAGGTGGAGCTATTATGCCAGTGTATGACTCGCTCTACCATTACCGAAAACAAATTCACCATGTGTTAGTTCGCCACGAACAAGGAGCAGCACATGCAGCAGAAGGATATGCCCGTATGACTGGGAACCCTGCAGTCTGCCTTGTAACATCAGGGCCCGGCGCAACAAATTTAGTCACAGGCATTGCTGATGCAATGATGGACTCAGTACCAATTGTCTGCATCACAGGACAAGTGGCAGCTCATTTTGTTGGCACAGATGCATTTCAAGAAGCAGATGTTATTGGTATGACAACACCGATTACCAAATGGAATTACCAAGTAACCCGTGCATCTGAAATTGGCGAAGTTATTCCAAAAGCATTTGCAATTGCAAAAAGCGGTAGACCAGGACCAGTTGTTATCGATATCACGAAAAATGCACAACTAGAAGTAGCAGATTTTATATATAAAAAATACGTGCCAAAAAAACTGTATAAACATATTTCAAAACAGACAAAAGAAATTGCTATGGCATCAAAACTGCTCAACAGTGCAAAACGTCCATATATTTTAATAGGCCATGGTATCCAAATAGCAAGGGCTGAAAAAGAGCTTCAAACATTTATTGAAAAAGGCGGGTTTCCTGTTGCAGCAACGCTTCATGGCCTTTCATCTTTTCCTACAAAGCATCCGCTCTACGTTGGTATGCTTGGGATGCATGGAAATTATGGACCAAATGTCCTTACCAATAAAGCAGATGTTATCGTTGCCATTGGCATGCGATTTGATGATAGGGTAACAGGTCGAGCAAAAGACTACGCCCCACATGCAAAAATTATTCATATCGACATAGACCCATCTGAATTTAATAAAATAATAAAAACAACAGTTTCTATTTCTGGTGATGCAAAAGAAGCGTTACAAAAGCTAACCCCTCTTATTAAAAAAACTTCTCACAAAGAATGGCTATCACAGTTTCGTGCATGTGATGTAATTGAATATGAAAAGGCAATGAAAAAAGAGCTTGCTCCAACAACACCAAATATTAAAATGGCAGAGGTTATTGATCAGCTCTCCAAAAAAACAAAAGGTCAAGCAGTTATTGTTGCTGATGTTGGACAACACCAAATGATGGCAGCCAGATATTATAAGTTCCGAAATCCAAAAAGCTTTATTACATCAGGGGGACTGGGCACAATGGGATTTGCTCTTCCTGCTTCATTAGGAGCAAAAATGGCTGCATCTGGGAGAAATGTTATTGCTGTTATTGGTGATGGGAGTTTTCAAATGACCATACAAGAACTTGCAACCATTGCTCAAGAAAATATTCCGATTAAAATAGTATTACTTAACAATAATTACCTTGGTATGGTACGACAATGGCAAGAGCTTTTTTTCCAGAAACGCTACTCGTTTGTTGATCTTGATAACCCGGATTTCATACAGGTTGCAAAAGGTTTTAGAATTCCTGGGAAAAAAGTTGAAAAACGGAAAGATTTAGCACGAGAAATTGATGCAATGCTTGCTGCCAAAACACCATGTTTACTTGAAGTAGTTGTTGAAAAAGAAGGTAATGTTTTCCCAATGATAGCAACTGGCGCATCTGTTGAGGAAATACGACTAGAATAAAATTCTATGGATACATTACAACAGTACACAATTACCATAGAGTCAGAAAACAAACCAGGCGTTTTGTATAGAGTTGCTGGTATTTTTGTGAGGCGAAAAATAAATGTCGAGAGTTTGACGGTATTTGAAACAAAAATGAAGGGCTTGTCAAAATTTACAATTATTGCTAATATTACACGGTATAACGCAAACCGGATCCTAGAAAGCATTCGAAAAATTGTTGAGGTTCGAAAAGCAAACGTAAAAGTAAAAAAATGAAACAAAACGCAAAAATCTCCTCTAATCCACCCAGAGCGCTTTCATCTGTTGTTGGAAGCATTGAAGTTTCAGCGATTAAACAACTTGAACTCTATGCACTATCAAAACCAGATGTCGTAAGCCTTGCTCAGGGTACTCCATCATTTTTTACCCCAGATCATATAAAAGAAGCGGCAACTGAAGCAATGAAGAAGGGCTTAACCGACAAATACACCCCCGGATACGGCATCGAGCCGCTCCGTGTTGCAATTGTAGAAAAATTAAAAAAACAAAATAATATTCACGTTCAACCCTCACAAGTTATGGTTACGCATGGCGCAATCGAGGCCTGCATGGCTGTTTTTATGACACTGCTTAACCCAAATGATGAGGTTTTGATGCCAACTCCTAACTACGCATCGCATGTTACCCAAATAAAAATTGCGCTTTTGGGTCGCTCGCCAACATACGTTCCCATGGATGAGACAAAAGACGGTTGGTCTATTGATCTTGAAAAAATCAAACGCGCAATTACACCTAACACCAAAGCTATTATTATCTGTAACCCAAGTAACCCATTAGGGAAAATATATTCCAAAGAAGAATTAGAAGCAATTGCAAACATTGCCATACAACACAATTTGTATATTATCGCAGATGAGATGTACGAAGACTTGGTCTACGACGGTAAAAAACATATCAGTATTGGTAGTTTTCCAGAAGTCTTTGATCGAACAATTTCTATTTTTGGTGTATCCAAATCGTATGCCATGACAGGGTGGCGAATAGGCTACCTTGCTACATCGCAGGAGCTTTTTAATCAGATTTTTAAAATCCACGACTCCTTAGTTACCTGTCCAACAGCAATATCACAATACGCAGCAATAGCAGCTCTCAATGGCCCAAAAGATGTGGTTTGGGAATTTAAGAAAGAATACGAGAAGAGACGAAAAATCACCGTTGACGCTCTCAAATCAACTGATAAACTACAAGTAAGTACGCCAGAGGGCGCATATTATATTTTGCCAAAAATCAAAAAACCTGTCGATGATGTTGCGCTTGCCATGGAAATGGTTGACAAGGCTGGTGTTGCTGTAGTTCCAGGATCTGCATTTGGAAAAGGCGGCGAAAATCACATCCGCATTGCCTACGGATGTGAGGAGGAACAACTGAGAAAGGGCCTTGATCGGTTTGTTTCCTATATTAACAAACATTTATAGACTATGGCTAAAATGAATTTTGGTGGCGTTATCGAAGAAGTTGCGACTCGAGACGAAATGCCACTTACAAAAGCGAGAAAGATTTTACAAAACGAGGTCATTGCTGTTATTGGGTATGGCGTACAAGGTCCAGCACAAGCACTTAACCTTCGCGATAATGGATTTACTGTTATTGTTGGGCAGAGAATTGGTACCCCATCCTACGAAAAAGCAAAACAAGATGGTTGGCAGATCGGAAAAACACTCTTTGATATTGGGCAAGCAGCTAAAAAAGGAACTATTATCGCAGATCTCCTCTCAGATGCTGGTCAAATACAAACATGGCCAACAATTAAAAAACACTTAACAAAAGGCAAAGCCCTTTATTTTTCCCACGGTTTTGGTATAACATATAAAAAATATACAAAAATTATTCCACCACGTGATGTTGATGTTATTTTAATCGCTCCAAAAGGATCTGGAAAAACAGTCCGCAGACACTTCTTAGAAGGAAAAGGCATTAATAGTAGTTTTGCAATTTTTCAGGATGCCACAGGTACTGCTCGAAACCGGGTTCTTGCAATGGGCATTGCAGTTGGATCCGGTTATCTTTTTGCAACAACTTTTGAAAAAGAAGTATATAGCGATTTAACAGGGGAAAGAGGAGTATTAATGGGAGCAATCGCAGGACTTATGGAAGCCCAGTACAATGTGCTTCGAAAAAAAGGCCATTTGCCATCTGAAGCATTTAACGAGACAGTTGAAGAAGCAACCCAAAGCTTAATTCCCCTTATTTCTGAAAATGGCATGGATTGGATGTTTGCCAATTGCTCAACAACTGCACAACGGGGAGCGCTTGACTGGAAAGGAAAATTCAGAATTGCGGTTGAGCCAGTATTTGAAGACCTGTATAAAAAAGTAAGATCAGGCTTTGAAGCACAAGTTACTATCGCAGCAAACAGCAAGAAAAATTATAAAATCGGGTTGCGAAAAGAGCTTGACGAAATGAAGAATTCAGAAATGTGGCAAACAGGCGCACAAGTACGTGCCCTAAGACCAGAAAAACAAAAATGAAAATACAAACCCTCCTTATCTCCATTACGTAACTGCTTCCAAAAAGAAGCAGTACAACTTTTATGAAAAACGCACATCTTACCATACAACATATTGAAAATGCTTGCAAAAGACTCGAAGGTATTGCAAAAGATACTCCTTTGCAACTTTCAAGACGGCTATCCGAGGTCTACCAAGCAACAATCTATCTAAAACGGGAGGATCTCCAAGAAGTCCGCTCCTACAAAATTCGAGGCGCTTACAACCTCATTAACTCGCTTTCCGAAAAAGAGAAAGAGAAAGGCGTTGTCGCAGCAAGTGCTGGCAACCATGCACAGGGTGTTGCCTACAGCGCAGCACATCTTAAAATAAAAGCAACAATTTTTATGCCCCAGATTACCCCTCTCCAGAAAATTGATAGAGTAAAACACTTTGGAAAAAACTATGTAACAATAAAACTTGCAGGCCTTACATTTGATGAAACAAGTGTTGCCGCGCTCGCATACTGCAAAGAGCAGGGTGCAACGTATGTCCATCCATTTGATGATTATCGGGTTATTGCAGGACAAGGAACTGTTGGAAAAGAAATATATGACAAGCTTGGAACCAATATAGAATATGTTATTTGTCCTATTGGTGGTGGAGGACTTATATCTGGTGTCGGGACATATCTATCAGAAAAAATAAAAAATATCCATATTGTTGGTGTCGAACCGCAAGGTGCACCAAGTATGTATGAATCGCTTAAGAAAAAAGTCCTCGTGACACTTGAAAATATTAATACATTTGTTGATGGCGCAGCAGTAAAACGGGTAGGAGAAAAAACATTTGCAATAACGCAAAAACTTGTTGAGACAGTGATTTTGGTTCCTGAAGGAAAAGTATGTACAACCATGATTGAGCTCTACCAAAACGAAGGAATCGTCACCGAACCAGCAGGTGCGCTTTCGCTATCGGCATTAGACGAGATAAAAAATGACATAAAAGGAAAAACAGTTGTCTGCGTTTTAAGTGGAGGAAACAACGATATCCTGCGTTACCCCGAGATTATGGAAAAAAGCCTTGTGTATTTAGGACTCAAACACTACTTTCTTATTCAATTTGCGCAAAAGCCAGGACAGCTAAAAAACTTCTTAAATCATGTGCTTGGACCAACTGACGATATAGTGCGATTTGAGTACATGAAAAAATCTTCAAAAGAAACAGGCCCTGCTTTAATTGGTATCGAGCTTTCTAAAAAAGAAGATCTCAAACCGCTTCTTGAAAAAATGGATAAGTTCGAGATACGATATACACGACTGACAACAAATGATTTATTGTATGGACACATTATTTAGCAAAAAGAGCGCTTAGCATGCTCTTTGTATGCAAAAAAGAAAACGTAAAAAATCTCTTGCACGTTAACAAAGTACGGAACATATTGAGCTGACCTAATTTGCTAACAACATGCTTGTTATCAGTTTTGGTCGGCTCAACGGAAAGTTTTTAGTGTAGAAAGGAGCAAGCGGTGTCTAGCCAAAATGGAAGGAAACCGGATGACGATGGTTTGTGGGTGAACATGTCCGAACCAAAACTGAGAGAACTTCTCAGACATGATCGGAATCTCATCGATAGCCAAGTTTCTAAGCCGGATGGCAGCAGAAAGGTGCACTTTCGGTCCAAGAAAGCCCAAAAGATATGGCATGACCATATAGAAGCAAGAAGGAGGTGATGCTCAAAAATATCCGCATCTGCGGATCATGAGAAAAATAGGTCCCTCGTGGAGAAGGATAGCAGGAGGACTCTCGTGAAGAAACACAGAAGCACAGCTCGCTTCCCAGTCTATCTGGGAAAAATTCCTGGCGCATCTTCCTATGTACGCCAAATCCTGGGCAAGCGCGTACGAAACAAGAAGTATGTTGCCACCTCGCTGGCCGACGCAGACATGGTCAGACGAGCAGTCAAAGCTCGATGGGTGAACCACGCTTTCTAGAGCTGGATTTATCCCTCGACTAACAACCGCGGAGTTCCGCACATGCACATATCGTGCAAGAGAAGAAAGCCTGGGCGGAGAGCCAAAGGAGGTGTAACGAGCGTGTGCTTGTTTTTGCGACGCCACGTCGCACCCCCCTCGCGCAATTTCGCGCAACTCCCGCCCCGGCTACTCTCTTACAATCTCGTTGACAAAATACCTGCCTCTCGATATACTTACCTGTACCATGCAAAGAACAGACCTTCTCCTTACCACAAACCTTCTTATTCAGAAGGTGTAATGGTTTGGGAGAAATATCCCTGTAGCAAAAAAGAACAATCTCCCAAACATAAAGGGAGATTTTTTTATGAAACAAAGAGTTTATATTTTTGATACAACACTCAGAGACGGAGAGCAAGTACCAGGTTGTCAACTAAGCACAATTGAGAAAATCGAAGTTGCAAAAGAACTCGATAACTTAGGTGTAGATATTATCGAAGCAGGTTTTCCTATTTCAAGTCCAGGGGATTTGCAATCGATTATTGAAGTTTCAAAAGTTGTCAGACGTCCAGTTATTTGTGCTCTCTCTCGTGCTATTAAAGAAGATATTGATGCTGCAGCAGAAAGCCTACAATTTGCTAAACACAAGCGTATTCATACCTTTATTAGTTCCTCGGACGTGCATATAAAATATCAGTTCAAATCAACTCGCGAAAAAATTATGGAGCAGGGAATCGAAGCAATAAAGTATGCAAAAAAATTCACAGAAGACATAGAATTTTCTGCAATGGATGCAGGACGCAGTGATAATGCTTTCTTGGCAAAATTTATTGAAGCGGCAATAAAAGCTGGTGCAACAACTGTTAATATCCCAGATACCACAGGATACTGCTTACCAGATGAATTTGGTGCAAAAATAAAATATTTATTCGAGAATGTCAAGGGAATTGACAAGGTAATTGTAAGCGTCCATTGCCATAATGACTTAGGTTTAGCCACAGCCAACTCAATTGCAGCAGTACAAAACGGCGCGCGGCAAATCGAAGTAACTGTGAATGGCGTAGGGGAAAGAGCAGGGAATACCTCGCTGGAAGAAGCAGTGATGATTTTAAAAACAAGAGAGAATCTTAATGTAACGACCAATATTAACACCAAAAAGATTTATCCAACAAGCAGACTTGTCTCGCAACTTATGCGCATGCCCGTGCAGGCAAATAAAGCAATTGTTGGCAGAAACGCGTTTGCCCACTCATCTGGTATTCACCAAAATGGTGTTTTGAAAAACCGTTTAAACTATGAAGTCATGGATCCAAAAGACGTTGGCATTCAAACGTCTTCTCTTATCCTTACTGCCAGGTCTGGGAGATCGGCACTACGACATCATTTAGAACGACTCGGATACAAAGTATCTCAAAAAAAACTCGACGAAACATACAAACGATTTTTATTACTTGCCGATAAGAAAAAAGATATCAATGACGAGGATTTGCGAATTCTTATGGGAGATACCAATGGCACACACGGTATCGTGCTTTCACTTTTGGAAGTTGTTTGCGGATTTCCCCTAAAACCTATGGCGAAAGTATTATTAACTGTTAATGGCAAAAAGATTGTTGCAACAGCAAAAGGAAATGGGCCAATTGACGCATCGTTTAATGCAATAAATGATATAGTCAAAACACACGTTGATTTAGAAGAGTTTTTAGTACAAGCAATTACCAAAGGAAGCGACGACATCGGCAAAGTACATATTCAGTTAAAACATAACGGCACCATTTACTACGGCTTTGGTGCTGATACAGACATTGTTGTCGCATCGGTCAAAGCATATTTAAATGGATTAAATAAAATTATATGAATGAATGTTGCGGTGGTAGCTGCTGCCAAAATAATTTAAAGTGGCGAAGCGGTGCTTTAACCGGAGAAGGGGAAGGGTGGATAAAGCGTGCACCAGCTCGTGCCATGCTTCGGGCTGTTGGATTTACCGATGAAGATTTTGAAAAACCTATTGTTACTGTTGCTGCTCCCTACACCAACGCAACTCCTTGCAATGCGCATATAAAAGAGCTTGGCGAAATTGCTCTTTCTGAAATAGAAAAAAATCTTGGCAAAGGATTTATCTTTGGCACACCTGTTGTAACCGATGGCGAAACCATGGGTATGGAAGGCATGAAGTATTCGCTTGTTTCCCGCGACCTTATTGCTGATTGCATCGAAACCATGAATGAGGCTTATACTGCAGATGCTGCGTTTACATTATCTGGCTGCGACAAAACAATTCCAGCTGCTCTTATGCCCCTTGCCCGTAACAACAGTATTGGACTAACGCTCTATGGTGGCACAATTCGCCCAGGCAAACACAAAGGGAAAGATCTCACAATTGTCAGTGCTTTTGAGGCAGTAGGCGCACATGCAGCTGGGAAAATAAGTGAAGAAGAGCTATACGAAATAGAATGCAACTCTTGTCCTGGTAATGGTGCTTGTGGTGGCATGTTTACTGCTAATACTATGGCATCAGCAATTGAAGCACTTGGCATGAGCATCCCAGGAAGCGCTTCGCACACTGCAACAGATGAGAAAAACAACATATCTTTCAAAAAATTGCAGGATGTAAAAACCTCTGTTGAAACACTTTTTATGCTGTTAGAAAAAGGTATTCGAGCACGGGATATTATGACAAAAAAAGCATTTGAAAATGCCATAACTGTTGTCTTGGCACTTGGTGGCTCAACAAATGCTGTTTTGCACCTTTTGGCTCTGGCTCACGAAGCAGAGGTAAAACTTACCCTTGATGACTTTACCCGCATTGGAAAGAAAGTACCCCTTCTTGGCAATTTTAAGCCCTTTGGGGCCTATGTTATGGAGGATCTCGATAACATTGGCGGCATTCCTATGGTTATGAAAATATTACTCGATAAAGGATTATTGCATGGCGACTGCTTAACAGTAACAGGAAAAACTGTTGCAGAAAATCTCAAAGATGCACCAACATATCCCAAAAACCAAGACATTATCTATAGTCTTGAAAAGCCGCTTGCAAAGCCTGAACATCACATTATTATTCTCCACGGTAATCTTGCAGAAGAAGGTGCAGTACTAAAACTCAGTGGAAAAGAAATGCAAAAACATCAAGGTCCTGCGCGAGTTTTTGAATGTGAAGAACAAGCCCTTGATGCCATTCTCCAGGGCAGAATTAAAAAGAACGATGTTTTTGTGATTCGTTATGAAGGACCAAAAGGCGGTCCAGGAATGCGGGAAATGCTCTCACCCTCGGCAGCGTTAATGGGAGCAGGTTTAGGAAAAGATGTTGCACTAATCACTGATGGCAGGTTTTCTGGCGGCACGCATGGCATTATGGTTGGTCATATATCTCCAGAAGCACAGGTTGGCGGCACAATTGCAATTATCAAAGAAGGGGATACAATAACAATAGATCTCATAAAAAAGACAATTAATGTTGAGCTTTCGAGTATTGAAATTAAAAAACGGCTGGCAAAATGGCAGCCTATGAAGTCGCAATACACACGGGGTACTTTAGCAAAATACGCAAAATTAGTCTCAAGCGCAAGTAAAGGAGCAGTAACATCATGAAATATATAAATACATCTAAAGGACCAAAGACTGTAGGACATTACTCTCAAGCTGTCATAACAGGAGATTTTATATTTTGTTCTGGTCAAATAGGAAAAGATCCAAAAACAGATCAACTTGTTGAGGGAATAGAAAATCAAACTCTGCAAGTTCTTAATAACATAGAAATAGTACTCAAGGCCGCAGGATCAGACTCTCAACACATTGTTAAAACCACTGTATACGTCAAAAATATTGCTGATTTTTCTAAGATAAACGATGTATATGCCTCCTTTTTCGGCAACCACAAGCCAGCCCGCGCAACAGTAGAAGTCTCCAATCTCCCAAAAGGTGCGCTTATAGAAATAGAAGCTGTTGCCCTCGTCTGAGGCTACACCTTCCAGGTGAACAGCTATTGACACCTGGAAGGTGCACAAAAAAATGAAACCAAAAACACTCTTTGAAAAAATTTGGGACAGTCACGTAGTATACCGCAAAGCAGAATATCCAGATGTGCTGTATATTGATGCGCATTTAATCCACGAGGTCACAAGTCCCCAGGCATTTACCGGACTTCGAAAAAGAGGAATTGGTGTTTTTCGAACAAATAGAACATGGGCAACAGCAGACCACAATGTTCCAACTCTCGATCAAGATAAACCAATTCAAGAATTGCTCTCAAAAAAACAAGTCGAGACGCTTACAAAAAATTGTAATGAGTTTGGTATTCGGCTTTATGGATTAGGTCATCCATTCCAGGGCATTGTGCATATTATTGGCCCAGAACTTGGCATTACAAAACCAGGTATGACCATTGTTTGCGGCGACAGCCATACCTCAACACATGGTGCATTTGGTGCAATTGCTTTTGGCATTGGAACATCTGAGGTCGAACAAGTCTTAGCCTCTCAAAGCATCCTGCAATACAAACCAAAAACCATGCGAATTACTGTTGATGGAAAGTTAAAAAAAGGTGTAGTTTCAAAGGATATTATTTTATACATTATCTCCAAAATCTCAGCATCTGGTGCAACAGGATATTTTGTCGAATACGCTGGTTCAACAATACAATCGCTTTCTATGGAAGCTCGGATGACAATCTGCAACATGAGTATCGAAATGGGTGCTAGAGGCGGCATGATTGCTCCAGACGAGACAACATTTGCATATATGAAAGATAGACTCTTTATGCCAAAAGGGGAGGACTGGAATGAAGCTTTACAGTATTGGAAAACGCTTCCAACAGATGATGACGCAAAGTTTGACAAAGAACTCCACTTTACTGCCGAAGATATCGAGCCAATGGTAACCTACGGTACAAATCCTGGTATGGGAGTAAAAGTTACAGAACGTATTCCAACATCAGATAGACTTACGAAAGAAAACGAAAGAAAAGCGTTTGAAAAATCTCTGGCCTACATGAACCTTACACCCGGAACACCAATGAAAGGATTAAAAGTTGATTACGTGTTTTTAGGAAGCTGCACCAATTCACGAATCGAAGACTTTAGAATGGTTGCCAAAATTGTTAAAGGGAAAAAGAAAGCAAAAGATGTGTTTGTCTATGTTATCCCAGGTTCCAAACAGGTTGAGATACAAGCACGAAAAGAAGGCTTAGATAAAATCTTTCATGATGCTGGTTTTGAACTAAGAGGACCTGGTTGTTCAGCATGTTTAGGAATGAATGAAGATAAAATTCCAGCAGGAAAATATTGCATTTCAACATCTAACAGAAACTTTGAAGGAAGACAGGGTCCCGGCGCTCGAACTTTCTTAGCAAGCCCACTTACAGCCGCCGCTGCAGCAATAACTGGAAAGATAACTGATGTTCGAGAATTACTATGAAAAAAAAACTTTTTACAAAAATCATTTCAAGTTGTATTCCGTTACCAATGGAAAACATTGATACTGACCAAATTATTCCGGCACGATTTCTTAAAGCAACAACACGGGAGGGATTTGGGGAGAATTTATTTCGCGATTGGCGATTTAACGCAGATGGCTCTGCAAAGCAAAACTTTGTATTAAATGATCCGAGATATACTGGTGAAATTCTTGTTGCTGGAAAAAATTTTGGCAGTGGCTCAAGCCGCGAACACGCAGCATGGGCAATTAAAGATTATGGTTTCAAAGTTGTTATTTCAAGTTTTTTTGCTGACATTTTTAAAAGTAACGCGCTCAATAATAATTTACTCCCAGTACAAGTAAGTGAACAATTCATACAGAAACTTTTTAAAACTGTTGAGCAAAATCCTAAAACAAAAGTAACTATCGATCTCGAAAACCAAACTATCTCCTACCCTCCCCACCTTCAAGGTGGCAGGCCGGAGCAGAGCGGAAGCCATGACTCCTGGAAGGTGAACGTTGTTAGAGAGCACTTTGATATAAACCCATACAAAAAAACCTGCATCATGTATGGCTATGACGATATCGATTATCTTTTGAGCCTTAAAAAGGAGATAGAAAAGTTTGAGAAACAGAGAAAAAACGATTATTCAATTGTATGAAGAAACATATAGCAATCCTATCAGGCGATGGGGTAGGCCCAGAGATTATAAATGAAGCAATAAAAGTGCTCAAAGTTTTGGGTACAAAATTTCATCACGAATTTGTATTCGAAAATGCATTAATAGGTGCAGCAGCAATAGATAAAACAAATAATCCATTGCCAGACGAAACACTTAATCTTTGCAAATCATCTGATGCTATTTTATTTGGCGCAATTGGAGATCCAAAGTACGATAATGACCCAGCACTCAAAATCCGTCCCGAACAAGGCTTATTAAAACTTCGGAAATCGCTTGGTTTATATGCCAATGTTCGTCCAATTCGAGTTTTTGAGAAACTAAAGGCTAAATCTCCTCTGAAAGAGAAAATTTTAGAAGGCGTTGATTTCGTGGTTATTCGCGAACTCATCGGTGGGATTTATTTTGGAAAGCGGGGAAGAAAGAAAAATGGAACAGTTGCGTATGATACCTGTACATATTCGAAAGAAGAAATTGAGAGAGTTTCAAAGTTTGCATTCGAGCTAGCTGGGAAACGAAATAAACGAATTACTCTCGTTGATAAAGCAAATGTGTTAGAAACATCCAGGCTTTGGCGGGAAACAGTAGGGGAGCTGGCAAAAAATTACAGCGATATCACACTTGATTTTATGTTTGTTGATAATGCAGCTATGCAGATTATTAAAAAACCAAATAGTTTTGACGTGATCCTCACCGAAAACATGTTTGGCGACATTCTCACTGACGAAGCATCTGTCATAACAGGTTCAATTGGCATGCTTCCTTCGGCTTCTATTGGGCAAAATTCATCGTTATATGAACCAATTCATGGATCGTATCCAAAAGCAGCTGGCACCAATACCGCAAACCCCATCGGCACAGTCCTTTCCGCAGCCATGATGCTTGAGTATAGTTTTGGCCTTAAAAAGGAAGCAAAAGTTATAGAAACCGCAGTCGAAAAAGCAATAGATCTTGGCTTTGGCACAAAAGATATTAGCAATAACCCTCTCAGCACTTCAGAAATGGGCGACAAAATCGCTTCATTGCTCTAAGATTGTCTTTACCTAATCGTTTTGCTACAATGAACTAACTTTTCGGGCTCGTAGCTCAGCTGGTTAGAGCGTTACATTGACATTGTAAAGGTCAGAGGTTCGACTCCTCTCGGGCCCACTGAAAAGGATTTCGAAGCTAAATCTCGGAGGGAGGGCTGGGTGCCAAACTCCAAAAAGACCGTCGCAAAGCCTTGATTGAATGTGGGGACAAGCTGTTGATTCGTGAGAAAGAAGTTCGAGCCGACAGTTTTAACGAAGAATGCTAATTCTTCGTTAGTATTGTTTGCGCGCGCGATTTTTTCGCACTGTAGTGCGCTATCTACTAATTCTCGCATAGGTTCGAGCCAATTCGAACCGTCGGTTTGAATTTTTGATATTTCCTCCTGAAGTTTTAGTTTTTCTTCGAACATTTCGTTTTTCTTTTGCTTGTAGGTATCAGCATCAATAATTTGATCTAAATAACTATCAAGTAATATATGTAATTTCCTATCAAGCGTTGTTGCTTCTGCTTTTAACTTTGCAATATTTCCTTCTGACAAAAGCTGCTCCTCTCTTTCATCTCTTTCTAACCATCTATACCACTCTTTACCCCATGTATTGGGTAATGTGACACGAGCGATGATGTTGCGAACTTGCTTTGCTAGCTCTTGCTCTTGTATGTACTTTTGCGTACATGGTTTTAGCTTTTTGGTACATCTGTAATATATATAATCAACCGTTCTGTTTGTTACTTTATAATACTTTCTATGGGTTTCGGCAGTAATTGAGGCGCCACATTCTCCACATGTCATAAATCCTCTAAACGCAAACCTATATTTTTTCTGTTTTCCTTTTTCTACCCTTGGCATCTGCTTTTGCACGACAGCGAATAATGCTTTTGAGATAAAGAGCTTGTGCGTTCCTTGGTAATATTCTCCTGCATATTTCATAATGCCTATGTAGAATTTATTTCTAAGCATTTTCTTGACAAAATCTATTTTTATAGGGCCACCATTCTTAGCAGTAATACCAAAACGATAAAGGAGTTTGGTAATGGAAACAAGCGATTTATCTCCTTGCGCAAAGCATTCAAACGCTTTTCGAACAATTTTTGCCTTCTCTGTATCTACTTGAATAGTTTTTGTCTTCGAATCATTTATATACCCTAAAGGAGCTTTTGATGGCCAAATACCAATCCGTAACTTATGTCTATTACCTCTTTTAACATTCTCACTAAGGTTATCTACGTAATATTTTGATTGTCCAAATGCTATAGATAACATAAATTTACCTTGGGGTGTATTATCAAACCAGAAAGAGGGGAATTTAAGATCAAGCAGTTTCCCTATATCGAGTAGATAAATTACTTTCCCTCCGTCAATACTATTTCTTGCCAACCTATCAGGATGCCAGGAGACTATTCCCTGTGCTTCTCCCTTTTCTATTCTCCTAAGAAGCATTGCAAATTGTTCTCGGCCAGGAACTTTTGCAGTTTTTGCTTCAACGAAAAAATCAATTATTTCTAAATGTTCTCTATTTGAAAATTCTTTTAATTCTGCAATTTGCTGGTCTATAGACAGGACTTGTTTGTCTTTCTCATCTGTTGATTTTCTGCAGTACACAATGTATTTCATAGCAATTTCTCCTTCGTTCTTCCGTTCTTTTCAAAAGTTCTTTCGTGAGCGAAGCGAACAGGATTTCTTCTCTCAAGAAATCCCAACATTTTTGCGTTTTTCTTCTTTCTCGCGAATCAACAGCTTGTCCCCACATTCAATCAAGGCTTTGCGACGGTCTTTTTGGAGTTTGGCACCCAGCCCTCCCTCCGAGATTTAGCTTCGAAATCCTTTTCAGTGGACGTTTACAAAAAAGTTCGTACCTCTTTTATTACTAAGCGGTAGTCGGTCGCTGCCGCTCCCTCCTACTCTCATAGTGCTCGTCCTCCGTCCTCGCACAGAAACTGTCGGCTCGTTCCAATTCTATTGGAGTAAAACGCAAAAATGTGAAAGAACTTTTGGCCGTAAAATTTCCAAAATTGTTGAGTACGGTTTTACTATAACAGTTTTAAGTGGTTTTTTAACTGACAATTTCTATATCAAATCGTAGATGTTTGTTTATATAAACGGCGATAAATCAAAATATTTCATTTTCAACTTGCTACAACTAACTTTCTAAGAGTGTCTCTAAATCATTCTCTTTCTCGAGAGTCAATTGGCTTGGCACCTCTTGGCCCTTCGGCGCTTAAGTTGTTTCAACCTACCTACACTAAATAGCAAATTTTGCTTCACCTGGAAAATATGTCATAATTGATTTATGGAAGGACATGAAAAACCAGAAAGAGACTGGGGAAAAACTAGAGAAAAAGCACTAAAAGTAGCTTCTAATAAACCTAGATTTTTCATAAGTGGGTATCAAAAAATTGCCCAAGGAGATGATCAGGAATTATGGGAAAGCTTGGGACCTCTTGATTATATGTTTTCTGCTGAGCAATCAAAAAATGGATCTACTATTCAGGTGGGTAGAAAAAATTTCACTGTTGTTGATTCATTTGATTCTTTAGATTCTACTAATAAAGAGGGAGAGAAAAAGGTGTTATTAGTAGAAGATGACAAGAGGAAATTGAAAATTTTCAAAAGATTACCTCCTCATAAACTTTTAGAATGCTATCTTAATGCTAAAGAACTTGAAGATAATGGGATAAAGGTTTGCCCAAACCCTAGATTATTAAGAGTTGATAATGAATGGGAAGATACTATTGAATATGATTATATTCCTGGAGTGACTGTAGATGAGTATATTGCGGATGCCGGGGAGGAAGTACGGCCTGAACGTTGGAAAAAGGTGCTAAATTATTTTGATACAGTCTATGCTCCTTTATCTAGGGGTCAACTTCTAAGAAGTGGGAGAGTTTACAACTGTACAGATTTCAACGCTGGATCAATTATTGTCTCAAATCCTGATTCTGAGCATCCAGATTTCTTTTTAATAGATTTGGAAGGATCAATTGTTGATCTCCAAGGAGTTTCCCGAGAACAAATAGAGCGTAGTATTGAAATGAATAGAGGGAGCCTTTTACACAATATAAACCTTCGTCTGGAAACTAGAGTAAAGAGCGTGTAATACTATTATGCCTGCAAGATTAGCTGAGGTTTTATCAAAATAATGTAGAAATTGGGCATACGGAAACCGCGAAGGGTGGGAAGAGACTGAGAAAACGCTCAAGCGTAAAGCCTAAGCGCTCCCAGCTCCCCTCTCCCTCTTTGGCTCTTAAGACCTAGTTGATTCGTCCTCCAGGAGGAAGAACCTGGCAAGGTCTTGCTATCGCTCGTTGGACAGGGCGGACCTTCTTGAAGGGTTCTATCACTTGCCCCGCTTCGACGACAGCCAGACAAATGTTATGGCTCACCGGCGCAGTGAGAATCGGCGGGCTCGAACCACCCGTCGGATACATGTAATTTCCTTCCCTATCCCAATCCTTGGCTTCCCCTGCGAGAAGAAGGGCAAACTCAGACGCGGCAGCTGGCCATCCTCCACTTGCCATACCAGGCAGTGCCCGCGTAAACAGCAACTTGCCTTCGCACGCCTGGATGGGAGAGGTTGGGCCTATTCCGCTAATTTTCTTTCCCGAGCGCTCCGTCAATTGATACTCGACGCCCGGCTCGACGAATGGCAACATCGAACACGTGGGATCTGCGTACTCAAGCCCGTAATCGTTAGACAGAGGCTTGTATACCTCACGCGCTCGAGGATCGCATGTGGCACACTTACCACCCATTACGTGGAGAAACAACTCGTAATCCTCCACGTTTGTTGTCTCCTTGACTCTTGAAGGAGTCATGGAAACCATTACTACCGGTGCTTCTGTTGATACAGACGACGTTGTCGGCGTCACCTGAATAACAGTTTGTACCGGCGGAGATTGCTGATCCCCAGGGAGCATTCCCCAGATCACCACTATTAGGACTGCCGTTACGACGGTAGCCGAAGTGTACCACGCTGACTCTTCTCTCTGAAGGGCGGCGCGGATAATGCGGTCTCCTTCAGCAATCCTCTTTGCTCTTTCCTCAAGGAAACCACCCCACCCCCACTCGGGGAGTTTTGTATCCCACCAGGCAAAACCCGAGACCAGTTCTATCTCTTGCTCAGACAGATCCTGGCTGGATATTGCTATGAGTTGCTGTCGGCGTTCGACAACGGTGTTGAGAACCGTCCCATCGATAAGGCCATCACCCGTATAGTCGCTAAAGCGTCTGGCAGCTCTCCTGTCTCGCAAGTAGAAATCGATGCCCACTGCTGCGAGCAGAACCAGGAGGATCACCACCATCGCCAAACTTCCCATCAGAATTCCCACGACTTCTTCCCTTCTCCTGTCTTAACGACAAGAACTAATTTCTCCAACCCATACCGGATACCACACTCCGTACGCACTATGCACGGCTTGTCGTACCCGATAGGGCTAGACCGTATGCCCAATTTGTTAATGTGCAGACTTTGACTACACCAAATTTGCAGCATACGCAAAAAGGGAAATCAAAGAGAATGCTATTCTAACAAATTACTATGAGATTTTCAATCTGGGGTAAAAATTTAAGAATAAGAGAGGTTTAGAAAAGTTTTTGGATGTCAAAGAGGGAGCAAATACCCCGCAGCAGCGACAGGCTAGTACCGGAGCTCCGGCAGGCCATGCGGCAGGCTACTCCGGCTCTTCTGTTTTGGGACTGCGGGAGGCTAATTACCCGCAGCCCGCAGCGCTGCGGGTTACTGCGGTGATTAGGTTGCTAAATCTATCTAATCGTTACTGTCTGCGGTGGTCGTTACAATTTAATTAACTTTTTTCGGGGTCTCCTGGTGGGTGGGTAATAACAGGATGTGATATACTCATTATTGTTCGTTTCTTAGTGGTGGTTTCTGGTCGCCCGCGGCGACCACGGCGCGCGCAAACAATACCTGTGCGAGGACGGAGGACGAGCACTATGAGAGTAGGAGGGAGCGGCAGCGACCGACTACCGCTTAGTAATAAAAGAGGTACGAACTTTTTTGTAAACGTCCACTGAAAATTTTATATGACAAGAGACGAAGCATATATAATTCTTACTAAATACCTGACAAACAAAAACCTTATTAAACACTGTCTTGCATGTGAGGCAACAATGAAGGCCCTTGCGCCAAGATTTGATGGAAACACAGAAGAATGGGGAATAACAGGACTCCTTCATGACATTGATTATGAAGTTGCTCAAAAAGAAAACCTTTTGCACAAACATGGTATATTACTCTTTGAAAGAAACGAGCTTACCCTTCCTGAAAAAATTAGTTATGCAATAAAAGCACATAACTTTCACGATACAAAAGTCCTTCCACAAAGCCACATGGATTGGGCCATTGTCACAGTTGATCGATTGACTGGACTTATTGTTGCAGCAGCACTTGTGCTTCCCGATAAAAAAATTGCTTCCTTGACTACTGAATCAGTCCTTAAACGCTTTAAAGAAAAGTCTTTTGCCAAAGGGGCAAACAGAGAATCTATTCTTCTTTGTGAAGAAAAATTAGGCATTCCTCTTAAAGAATTCGTCGAAATAACCCTCAAAGCAATGCAATCAATAAGTGATACACTTGGATTATAAAAAGACGTAGTTGACACTTACATAATTACATTTGCTATACTGCTTTTTACATGAAACAAAAATCTTCAATCAATAAATCTACAGCTACTTTAGAACTTACTAGTCTTGAAAAAAAGCTCGATAAAAAATTCGAGAGAATTGAAAGACTATTTGCTCTTAGTGATGAAAAAAATGTAGGCATGGAAAAAAGGTTACGATCAGAAATAAACAGCTCAACCTACAGTACCACTCAACGACTTGAGAGAAATTTTGAAGCTCAGATCCAGCTAGGAACAAGGGATCTAAAAAGAGAACTAAAAGAAACAGAAGAAAGACTGAACAACAGAATCACTAAAGTGGGCGATCTTATTACAATAGCTCTTGGTAAAAAAATTAAAAGTATTGAAAAACGCTTAGTGTACCTTGAACATCCTCACCAAGCACCATAAATTTTGTTATGGAAAAATACGAGCAAGTATCTCAGAGAAACAGAAAGCAAATTTTTCTAAATAATTTTATTGGCGGTATTGCCTGGGGGCTTGGAGCAACAATTGGAGCTAGTATTCTTTTAGCTATCCTTGGCATTGTGGCAGGTAAAATAAATACCGTTCCTCTTATTGGCAGTTTTGTATCAGAGGTTGTTGTTTTTGTAGAAGAAAACAAATCACATTTTAAAAAATAGTTGTTTCTGCTATAGTAAAGGCAGATGAATGACAACCAAGCACACCTCAAAAATCTACGTCATTCTTGCGCGCATTTACTGGCTGCTGCTGTTATGGAACTTTGGCCGGGTGCCTTACGCACAATCGGTCCAGCAATCGAAAATGGATTCTATTTTGATTTTGACTTTGGGGATACAAAAATCTCAGAGGATGATTTTCCAAAAATCGAGGCAAAAATGCGAGAACTCTTGCCCTCATGGAAAAGTTTTGAACGACATGAACTTTCAGCAGAAGATGCGAAAAAAGAGTATCCAAAAAATCAGTACAAGCATGAGCTTATAGAAGAATTTACTAAAAGTGGAGAGAAAGTTTCGTTTTATAAATCCGGAAACTACTGGGATTTGTGTATTGGCGGACATTGCAAAAAACCGGATAAAGAGCTGCAACATTTTAAACTCCTGTCAATTGCGGGAGCATATTGGCGAGGAAGTGAAAAAAATACAATGCTTACCCGCATTTATGGCACCATTTTCCCAACAAAAGAAGAGCTTGAAACATATCTTTCCATGGTAGCAGAGGCAGAAAAACGAGACCATAGAAAACTTGGAAAAGAACTTGATCTTTTTACATTTTCTGACCTTGTTGGGAAAGGCTTACCGCTTTTTACGCCAAAAGGCACCATGCTTCGGGAGTTGTTAAATGACTTTTCCCAAGGATTGCGTCTTGTGGAAGGGTTTCAAAAAGTATGGATACCTCATATTACGAAAAAAGAGCTCTATGAAACAAGCGGACATTGGGCAAAATTTGGCAACGAGCTTTTTTTAGTAGAGAGTCAAGAAACAGACGATGAGATGGTGCTAAAACCAATGAATTGCCCACACCACCAGCAAATTTACGCATCAAAACCCCGAAGCTACAAGGATTTACCAATAAAATATCTAGAAACTACAACAATTTATCGTGATGAGAAAGCTGGGGAGCTACTTGGACTTTCTCGAGTTCGCTCGGTTACCCAAGATGATAGTCATACATTTTGTACACCCGAACAAATAGGAGAAGTCTACTCCATGCTTATAGCAATTGTGAAAAAGTTTTACGATGCATTAGGCATGCGTTACAGAGCCAGGCTATCATTTCGTGATCCAAGTGCTCCAGAAAAATACTTAGGGGAAGACTCACTTTGGCAAAAAGCACAAGAGATTATCTTACAAATTGCCAAAGCAGAAAAGCTTGATTATTATGAAGCAGTAGGCGAAGCGGCATTTTATGGACCAAAGATCGATTTTATGGTTATGGATGCCATTGGTCGTGAATGGCAATTAGCAACCCCACAGCTTGACTTTGTGCAACCAAAGCGATTCGGCTTAACATATACTGATTCTTCAGGACAAGAACAAACACCAGTTATGATTCATTTTGCTCTTATGGGATCTTTAGAACGGTTTTTATCTGTATATATCGAGCACACTGCTGGAAAATTCCCATTATGGCTTTCTCCTATACAAATCGTTGTTATTCCAATTGCTGACAGGCACCAAGAAGGGGCAAAAAAAATACTCCAAGCCTTACAATCTACGGGTATTCGGGGAGAGATTGACGACCGAAAAGAAACCATGCAAGCTAAAATTCGAGACCATACTTTACAAAAAGTACCTTATATGGGTATAATAGGGGACAGAGAAACTCAAAACACAAACGAGTTTCTTTTGTCTGTAAGAACAAGGGAAGGAAAAGACTTGGGTCTTGTAAGACTTTCTGAGTTTTTACAAAAGGTAAAAAAAGACATTGATACGAAGGTTTAAAAAGCATAATCAACAACAAAGGGTATACCGAACGAATGAACGCATCTATGCCCATACTCTTCGTGTATTAGATAGCGAAGGAAAACAAATAGGCGTGCTCAATCGTTTTGTGGCCTTGCAAAAAGCAAAAGAGCTAGGACTTGACTTGGTCGAGGTCGCACCAACGGCAAAGCCACCAGTTGCAAAGATCGTTGATTTTAAAAAGTTTTTGTACCAGGAAGCAAAAAAGAAGAAAGAGGAAAAGAAAAAGACAAAAGCTTCCGAAACAAAAGAAATACGTCTTGGACCGTTTATGAACAATCATGATCTTGAAGTCATGATAAGACGAGCAAAGGGATTTTTAACAGGTGGAGATAAAGTACGACTGGTCGTCAAATTCGTAGGACGCCAAATTACGCATCCCGAATTTGGTCAAGGAGTAGCAAAAAAAGCAATCAGTGCACTCTCTGGTCTCTCTAAGGTTGAAAAAGAGATGCGATTTGAAGGGAAAAATTTAATAACTATACTATCACCAGAAAAAAAGAAACAAAAAAATGAAGAAGAAGACACGCAAGTCAGCTAACAAACGTTTTAAAATAACAAAAAGAGGCAAAGTACTCTTTGCTCATCAATATAGTGGGCATTTGCTAAGAAAGAAGTCAAAACGAAGAAAACGAAGATTAGCAGAACCAGGTCAACTAACAGGGGCATTTGCAAAAAAGATTAAGCAAATTTTAAGCTAATATGGGAAAACAGAAAGCAAGAAGGAATATTAATTTTCGCCAGACACGCTCTGAGCGATCGGCTACTAATTCCTATAGAACCTTTGGAAAATACGTGAAAGAAAGATTTTATAAACTTATAAAAGTATGAGAGTAAAACGCGGTACAGTATCTAGACGAAAGCACAATAAACTTTTATCCTTAACAAAGGGCTATAGAGGAACAAAGAGTCGTCTAACTAAAGTTGCTAAAGAAGCAAGCCTTCATGCTGGCGCCTATGCGTTTCATGGAAGAAAACGAAGAAAACGAGACATGCGAGCTTTGTGGATTACTCGCATTGGAGAGGCGGTAAAACAAGAAGGAATTTCTTACAGTGTTTTTGTTAATAAACTCAAAAAGGCAAATGTAGCGCTTGACCGAAAAATTTTATCTGATCTTGTTGTTAACGACCCAACAACATTTAGGCATGTCGTTGACAAGGCTAAAAATATCTGATAGCATCAAAAAATACCTATATGACAAACACTAATGTAATGTTTTATTTCTTTTATTTTACCTCCTAATTGGGGTTAATTTGCATGTTTTGCAAGTAAACCCCGCTAAGCGGGGTTTTTTTATATATGAAAACACTTATTATCGCTGGTCCATGCGCCGCTGAGTCGGAAGAGCAAATCGACCTTTGCGCAAAAGAGGCTAAAAAAAGAAATGTCGATTTCCTACGGGTAAGTCTTTGGAAACCACGGACAAAACCGGGTTTTGACGGATTAGGAGAAGAGGGAATCAAACTCCTTGTAAAAGTGGCAAAAATGGGAATAAATCCAGCTACAGAGGTTATTATTCCATCTCATGCAGAAAAAGTTATACAAGGAGTCTTGGATGCGACGCCAAAAGCAAAAGTGCTTATTTGGATTGGCGCACGTAATCAAAACCACTATATCCAACAAGAAATCGCCCGGGTAGTCGGAAACGAAAAAAGAGTCATGCTCATGGTTAAAAATCAACCATGGCCAAGTATGGATCACTGGGAGGGAATTATCGAGCATGTATTATATGGAGGAATTGATCCAAAACAACTACTTATTTGTCACAGAGGATTTACACCAAACGGACATCCAAATCCGCATGGTTACAGAAATGTGCCTGATTACGAAATGAGCATAAAAATAAAAGAAAAATTTGGTTTACCTATTATTTTTGACCCTTCACATACTGCTGGGAGTGTTGAGAATGTATTTAAAATTATAGAGGAGGCATCAGAGCATCCTTTTGATGGCCTTGTTATTGAAGTACACCCAAACCCAAAATTAGCTAAAACAGATGCAAAACAACAGCTTACATGGGAACAATTTGACACAATAGTAAAACCAAAAAAAGGAGAAAAAAAGGTATGACAACCAAACGCTATATCATAGATATCAAAGAGACGACAGATCTTCTTATTGAAGAGTCTCTTCTTAACAAACTTGATATTATTTTTAAAGAAAATAATTACAGTGCATATTTGTTATTGTGTGATAAAACAACAAAAAAGCTTTTTGTAAAAAAGGCTTATGCATCACTCCAGAAACTCAACGTTCCTGTTGAAATACATGAACTTCCAGTTGGAGAAGAAAGTAAAAATACCACCAACTTGTTTCGAATTTTAGAGCACATTATAGAGCGTGGATTCGATAGAAAAAGTGCTGTTATTGCACTTGGCGGAGGAGTAGTTGGTGATATAGCAACAACAGCTGCAGCTCTTTATCACAGAGGCATTGATTGCATTCAAATCCCAACCACATTGCTAGCGCAAGTGGATGCTGCAATTGGTGGCAAAGGAGCAGTAAATGTACGAAATTACAAAAATATTGTTGGTATTATCCGACAACCACGACATCTCCTTATTGACCCAACACTGCTTTATGACTTACCTGAAAGAGAAACTAAGAGTGGTATAGGAGAGGTAATTAAATATGCTATTGCTCTCGATTATGAACTTTTTGAAATACTTGAAAAAAATCACAAGGATATCATGCCGTTTTTTCCAGACATTATTACAAGATGCATTAACGCAAAAATGGCTATTGTACAAAAAGATCCATATGAAAAAAGGGGGCATCGGCAACTTCTTAATTTTGGTCATACACTCGGTCACGCAATCGAGCTATATGCACATCTAACTCATGGAGAAGCAGTGGCAATTGGTATGGCTTTTGCAATAAAAGCAAGCCAAAAACTACAGATGCTTACAAAGGGAGATGCGGTAAGAGCAATTAATTTACTCAAAACATATCATCTTCCAACAACACTTTCTAAAAAATTAATTACAAAAGAGACAATATATGAACATATGCGAAAAGATAAAAAAGCAATAAATAATATTCCAACATTTGTCCTTTTAGAAAGTATTGGAAAAGTCAAAACTGGCTGTACTATTTCAAAAGATATTATTGAACAAGTACTTGAGGAGATACTTGTATGAAAATTCTTGTTCTTAACGGACCAAACCTTAATATACTGGGCATTCGTGATAACAATATCTACGGAGAGATGTCGCTTGGCGCAATTAATCAAATGCTCCAAACACAGGCAGATAAGCAAAGTATTGCGCTTCTTTTTTTTCAATCAAATCATGAAGGAGCACTGATTGATTTTTTGCAAAAAAATGCACAAAGTGCCCAAGGTGTTCTTATTAATCCTGGTGCACTCACTCATTATGGGTATGCTTTGAGAGATGCGCTCATAGATACTACATTACCAATTGTTGAGGTGCATTTGTCAGACATTACAAAACGAGAAGATTTTCGAAAAACAAATGTACTAGAGGGGATTATTCTTGATCAAGTAATGGGAATGAAAGAAAAAAGTTATACAGAAGGCTTAAAAAAACTTATTGAACATATTAAAAAATGAATATAAAAATTTATCCATCAAAAATTAAAGGAACCATTACTGCTCCTCCTTCAAAAAGTGTCACACATCGTGCAATTATTATAGCAAGTCTAGCTCACGGAGAATCTATAATCAACAACGCTTTACTATCTGAAGACACCATGTATACAATCAATGGGTTAAAATCTCTTGGCGTTTCTATCCGGCAGAAAAATCAAACACTTATTATTAAAGGAAACGGTGGTAATCTAAAAGCGCCGAGCGAAGAAATATTTGTTGGAAATTCTGGTTCTACTCTTCGCATGCTCACTGCTGTTTCAAGTCTGGCAAGTGGAAAAACAATCATAACTGGTGAGAAAAGACTGTTGGCGCGACCAATGGGAGATTTACTTGATGCAATACAACAACGAGGAATACGTAATGGTGGAGAAATAAAAGTAAGAGGAGACATTAGTTCGCAATATATTTCATCCCTTCTTCTCATTGCTCCCTTTGCAAAAAAAACTGTTCAAATCACCATTGAGGGAAACTTACGTTCAAAACCATATGTTGCACTAACAATAGCGCTTATGAAAATATTTGGTGTAGACGTTACAAATAAAAATTTTAGAGAATTCATTGTTCCAGGTAACCAACGCTATATTGCTCAAAATTACACTATTGAAGGAGACTACTCATCTGCGTCATACTTTTTTGCTGCAGCAGCTGTGACACAGAGAAAGGTAACAGTTAAAAATCTTAATACAAAATCTATACAGGCAGATAGTTATTTTCTTGATATTTTGGAGAAAATGGGATGTTCTGTACAAAAGAATATAGATAGCCTCAGTGTTGAGGGTTCATCGAAACTAAAAGGAGTATCTGTTGATATGAACGATTACCCGGATATTGTTCAGACACTTTCGGTTGTTGCAGCCTTTGCAAAAGGAGATACGCACATAACAAATATTGGTCATTTAAAAGATAAAGAAACAGATCGAATCTCTGCAACAGCAAACGAACTTATAAAAATGGGAATAACTGTCAAAGCAACAAATGATACCCTTACCATTACTGGAGGCAAACCTAAAGGAGCAACGATTCAAACATATAATGATCACCGTATGGCAATGAGTTTTGCAATAGCAGGGCTTGGTGCAACAGGAAAAACAAGTGTGCAACAAGCAGAAGTAGTAATAAAATCATATCCAAATTTTTGGGAAGATTTAAAAAGTATTGGAGCAAAAATAGAAATAAATAATAACTAACAATGAGATATTTATGAATATAATACTTATTGGCATGCGAGGAGCAGGAAAAACAACGGTCGCAAAAATGCTTGCAAAAATATTACAACGGCCATATATTGAGATGGATGATCGTATCGCACAAAAAGCAAAAATGGGTATTGCTGACATTGTCTCAGAACATGGCTGGGATTATTTTCGTGATCTCGAATCAGAAGTTGTTGGTGAAATTGTACAACAGGATAATGCTATCATTTCGTGCGGCGGCGGCGTGGTGACACGACCAAACAATGTTTCACTGTTAAAGAAAAACGGAAAAGTGTTTTGGCTACAGGCAAATCTAAAAACACTCTTAGATAGAATTGGTACAGATCCAAACAGACCATCAATAACTGGTAAAGCGCAAAAAGAAGATATGACAGAAATACTCAAACAGAGAAAGCGGTTATACCAAGATGCTTCAGATGTAGTTATTAACACACAAGATTACACACCAGAACAAGTAGCAAAATATATCATAGACGAAGTATGAATATAGATGCCAAAACAACAATTTGCTGCATTATTGGTGACCCAGTCTCACATTCACTTTCACCTGTTATGCATAACGCAGGATATCAAGAACTTGGACTTAATTTTGCCTACGTTGCATTTGGAGTAAAGGATGTAAAAAAAGCACTTGATGGTATTGTTTCATTGGGGATTCGAGGAGTTAGTGTAACAGTACCACATAAGCGTTCTGTTATTCCATTTCTTCACAAAATTGATGAAACAGCAAGGCAGATTGGCGCTATCAACACTATTGTTAATAACAACGGTATACTTACTGGCTATAACACGGATTATACGGGGGCGCTCTTAGCTTTAGAAGAAAAAACAGATCTTGCTAACAAACGCGTTCTTCTGCTTGGTGCAGGTGGTGCTGCCCGAGCACTTGCTTTTGGTTTAAAACAGAAAAACGTTTCTCTCACTATATCTAATCGTACAAAAGATCATGCAAAAAAATTAGCAGAGGAAGTGGGCACAACATATAATGATTCTGCAACACTTACTGATCTTTCAAATATCGATATTCTTATTAACGCAACAACAGTTGGCATGAAACAAGATGCAAAACCACTTATAGAAAAACATCTTTTGCATAAAAATCTTGTTGTTTTTGATATTGTGTATACTCCAAAAGTTACACAACTTATACAAGATGCAAAAAGTATAGGATGCGAAGTTGTCTATGGATATAAAATGCTTTTATACCAAGCTGTTTTGCAATTTGAACTCTTTACAGGACAAAAGGCACCAGTTAGTATAATGGAACAGGTGCTTATACAAGAACTAGAGGGAGAAATATAATATGCTTAGATTTTTAACAGCAGGTGAATCCCACGGGAAAGCAGAAGTTGCCATTTTAGAAGGTATGGTGGCTGGCGTTTTGGTTTCAGTTGAGGATATTAATAAAGAACTGAAAAAACGCATGCATGATTTTGGCCGGGGAGGAAGAGCAAAAATAGAAACAGATCAGGCAAAAATTTTATCAGGTGTTCGGTTTGGAAAAACACTTGGTAGCCCAATTGCTCTACTTGTTGAAAATCTCGATTTTGCTAACTGGGAAGAGAAAATGAGTGTTTCAGAAAATGATATTAATACCCAGGCAATAAAAGTAACCAAACCCCGACCTGGACATGCAGATTTAGCTGGCAGCTTAAAATATGAAAGTGATGATGTAAGAAATATTTTAGAGCGAGCATCAGCACGAGAAACTGTGATGCGAGTTGCTGTTGGCGCAGTGTGCAAAAAAATGCTTTCAGAGTTTGGCATAGTAATTGCAAGTCATACCATTGGTATTGGAGGAATAAAACTTACAAATACAGACTACACATTCAAAGATGTGCAGAACGTTTTTGAAACTGACCCGGATGTGCACTGTGTTGATTCTAAGATAAGAGAGAAGATGAAACAAGAAATTTTGCAAGCTCGATTACAAAAAAATACTCTTGGTGGGGTTGTTGAAATTATTGCATATAATGTACCAGTTGGGCTTGGAAGTCATGTCCATTTTGATCGAAAATTGGATGCAAAAATAGCTCAATCACTCATGAGCATTCCATCGGTCAAGGCAGTTGAAATTGGTAATGCAATTGTTGCATCAGAAAAAACAGGAAAAGAGGTACAAGATGCAATAACAGTTGAAAACGGAAAAGTAAAAAGAAAAACCAATAATATGGGGGGGCTAGAGGGTGGCATTACAAACGGCGAGGATATTGTATGCCGCGTCTATCACAAACCACTTTCAACACTCTATGATCCACTTCCAACAATTGATATACAAACAAAAGAACAAACGAGTGCAACTATTGAAAGGTCAGATGTCTGTGTTGTCGCACGGGGCGGAGTAGTATCCGAAAGCATGATGGCCTTTGTGTTAGCCGATGCCATGCTTGAAAAATTCGGTGGAGATAATATTTTAGAAACGAAACGAAACTTTGATTCGTACACAAAAAATCTGCCCATCAAGCGTGCATGAAAACAACAAAACCAGTTATTGGTATTATAGGCGGCACAGGAAAGATGGGACAGTGGTTTACTCAGTTTTTTCAAGACCACGGTCTTACTGTACATACTGGAGGAAAAAAAATCTCGTTCCAAACGATTGCTAAAAAATCAGATATTGTTATTGTTTCTGTACCAATATCAGAAACGCAAAGTGTTTTAAAAAAAATTATTCCTCTTATGACAAAAGATTCGCTTTTGACAGACCTTACATCATTTAAAATTATGCCGCTAGAAGCGATGAAGGAAACCACATCTGGCGCACTTGGTATGCATCCACTTTTTGGCCCGAGCGCTACTCTCGATCAAGGATTAAAAATCGTTTTTTGCAAACAGAAAGATAATAAACATGTAGGGTTTTTACGAGACCTCTTTACAAAAAGTGGTATTGAGATTATTGACATATCTCCTGAGGAGCACGATTACCAAATGGCATACATTCAAGCATTCACTCATGCAGTAAATCTTTTATATGCAAAAATTATTTTTGAGCAAAAAAATGTATTAAAAAATAAGCTGCATACGCCAATTTTTACTTTACAATCACTCATTATGGGTAGGGTGCTTCATCAAGATATGAAACTGCTCAGTGATATTCAATTATATAATCCCTATCTTCTTCCTGTTCTTGAAGCATTCGTTACTCAGGGGAAAAAATTAGAAAAGATTATCGAAAAAGAAGATGAAAAAGCATTTATCGAAATGTTTAAAGACGAACAAAAGCTTGCTCGAAATTTTTCAAGTTTTTCAGCATTGCAAACAAATAAGTTACTAAGCCTTGTGAATGATGTCCATGTCAGTATCCCGACAAAAACGCAAGCCGCTAGTATATCTCCTGATACAACTATTGCCTATCTCGGACCGGAAGGAACGTTTTCTCACCTTGCTGCATTAACGACAATGCCACATAACAAAAAAGTGTCATATGAAACAATATACGATATTTTCAATGCTGTACAAAATAACGAAATTGATCTTGGTCTTGTTCCTGCCGAAAACTCAATTGAAGGCACAGTTCGAGAAACACTCGATTATTTAATCGATTTTTCCTTTACTGTTGTGGGCTCTTTCGAACTTCCAATTCACCAACAATTACTTTCGAAAGAAAAATCGTTAAAAGATATTCATATTGTTGCCTCTCATCCGCAAGCACTCGCACAATGTCGGGAGTGGATTAAAAATAACCTCTCTAAAACAAAACACATTTCAACTTCTAGTACAACTGCAAGCTTACAAAACCCACAAAAAGGATATGGATATATTGCCTCGAAACTTGCTGCAAAACGCTATGATATGCATTTGCTTGCAGAAAATATAGAAGATAATCCAAATAATAGAACGAGATTTTACCTTGTTGCGAAAAAGAAAATAAAACTAGAAGGTGTAAGTAATACAAAAACATTAGTCTTTGCAACAGTACATAATAGGGTTGGCATTTTACGAGATATTTTAAATGTTTTTGCTTTCCATGAAATTAACCTCACAAAACTTGAATCACGACCAAGTGAGGGAAAACATGCATGGGATTACCATTTCTTTATAGAATTTGAAAGAAGTAACAATAATATTTCTCTTGAAAAAACATTTGCGGATCTTAAGCCATATTGCCCAATAATTCGAGTATTAGGCAAAACATAAAGCATAGAACAATCTTGTAGGACAAGGTAAAAATCAGTATACTAAACAGGCATGGATGAATTACAAACATTACGAAAACACATAGACCAAATTGATGAACAGATTCTCACACTTTTTGCTCAACGTTTTTCTTTTGTAAAAAAAATCGGAGAGTATAAAAAAAAGAATAGTATGCCAATTCACAATAAAGAACGGGAAAATGATAAATTACATATCCTGATAAAATCAGGAAAAGTACTGGGTATTTCAGAACCATTTATTACATCTATTTGGAAAAATGTATTTTCAGAAAGTTATAAACAGGAAGCATAAATATGACAAATAAAAGCATTGTCTATTTTAATGGCAAGTTTGTTCCGCAAGATGAGGCCGTTGTACCAATAAACACCCACGCCCTTCATTATGGAACAGGTTGCTTTGAGGGCATTCGAGCATATTATAACGAAAAAGAAAATGCCCTGTTAGTTTTTCGAATGCAAGATCATTACAAACGACTTTTACAATCATGTAAAATTCTTATGACCCAACCCTCTGAATCAATTGAGCAACTTTGTGAAATTACTGTAAAACTTATAGAGAAGAATTTTTTAAAAGAAGATTTATATATTCGTCCTCTTGCATATAAAGCTGATGCTGCTGTTGGAAATTTTAATTTAAAAACGCTTAAAAACGGTTTTGCAATATATACTGTTGCGCTCGGGCGGTATCTAAATACCGACCGCGGGATTCGAGCAAATGTCAGTTCGTGGAGACGAATTCCAGATAATGCAATTCCACCAAGAGGTAAAATAACTGGGTCGTATGTAAATACAGCCCTTGCAAAATCTGAAAGTCTTTTTGCAGGCTTTGAAGAAGCAATTCTTCTAGATGAACAGGGTCATGTTGTTGAAGGAAGTGCAGAAAATTTCTTTCTTGTTAAAGATGGTGTCGTTATAACACCACCCCCATCCTCTGACATTCTTATTGGCATTACAAGAGAAACAATTATGAGACTTTGCCAAAAAGATCTTGTAATTCCTGTTATGGAGCGAAATATCGACAGATCAGAATTATACCAGGCAGATGAAATATTTTTAGTTGGCACTGGAGCAGAAGTAACACCAGTTATCGAGATTGATAATCGAGCAATTGCTAATGGCAAAACCGGACCAATAACAGCAACGCTTAAAGAAAAATACTTTCAACTTGTCCATGGACAATATCCCAAATATAAAGAGTTCATCACAAGAGTAAGGCCTACAAACACCTCGGATGGTGGCAGGCTGAACGGAGTGAAGCCATGACTCCTCCGAGGTGGACAGAACCAATGCAAGATTCACTTATTGGTATTAAAAATGCCGCACTCTCTCTCATCTTAGACACGACAGATGCAAAAAATCTTGAAGAAGTAAAACTGCAATTCTTAGGAAGAAGTGGCAAATTAACAACAGCAATAAAAGATCTTGGAAAACTACCAAAAGAAAAACGGCCAGAAGTTGGAAGACTAGCAAATGAAGTAAAACAAACAATAGAAGAAACAATTGCTGAACAAGCAGTAAAAATTCGAGATCTTGCCTCAACAAAGCAAAAAGAGTTTATCGATAAAACTGCTCCTGGGATAAAACCAACAATTGGCCATTTGCATCCAATGACCCACGTCCTAAACGATGTTGTTGATATTTTTAAAACCATTGGATTTTCTGCCTCCGATGGGCCCGAAATCGAAACTGATTACTACAATTTTGAAGCACTCAATATTCCCAAAGACCATCCAGCGCGTGACACCCAACAAACTTTGTATCTTGATGCTAGAAAATCAAATATTGTACCTGGAGAAATACTTATGCGCACCCAAACCTCCAACATGCAAGGTAGAATTATGGAAAAAATAAAACCGCCATTTCGGGTTATTGTCCCAGGGAAGGTTTTTCGATATGAACAAACAGATGCGTCTCATGGCTTTGAGTTTTGGCAGTTTGAAGGCTTTGCAGTAGATACAAATATTAGATTCACCGATCTGTTGGGAACACTCGAGTATTTTGTAAAGAAGTTTTTTGGAGAAAAAACGCAAATAAAATTTGCTGCACATAATTTTCCTTTTACTGAACCAAGTCTTGAAGGGTATGTTAGCTGCACTGTCTGCAAGGGAAAAGGTTGTCGGTTCTGTAAACATTCTGGCTGGGTAGAAGCATTGGGTGGAGGAATGATTCATCCTAAAGTTTTAGAAAATGTCAAAATTGATCCCAAAAAATTTCAAGGATTTGCTTTTGGCACAGGCCTTTCCAGACTAGTAACTCTCAGGTATCAAATGGATGATTTAAGACTTTTAACAAATCCGGATTTACGAATACTTGAGCAATTCTAATATGAAAGCACCATTATCTTGGTTAAAAGAGTACGTCGATATAACACTAACGCCTCAAAAATTAGCGGATGGTCTTACTGAAATTGGTGTTGGAGTAGAAAAGATAGAAAGACAAGAAAACGATGTTATTTTTGAACTAGAAATTACACCAAACCGGCCAGATCTTCTCTGTATTACTGGCGTAGCCCGTGAAATTGCTGCAATAGAGCGAAAAAAAGTAAAAATCCCAATGCAATCTATACCCAAAGCTACAAAAAAACTCCCCTTTAAAGTTCGTAATGACTACACATTACTTGAGCACTACAGCAGTATTATTATTGCTGATGTTGCTATTAAAGAATCTCCAGTATGGTTAAAAAATAGACTTACCCAGCTTGGACTACGTCCAATTAACAACGTTGTTGATATTACAAATTACGTTATGTTTGAATTGGGCATTCCTCTGCATGCATTCGATTATGATGATATTCACGGAAAAGAATTTTTCATTGAAAAATCAAAGGGGGGAGAAAAATTCGTATCAGTTGATGAATTGTCCTACATATTGCCAAAAGACGCAATTATTATTCGGGATGCAGACCGGGTTGTTGATCTTGTTGGCATAAAAGGAGGTCACAACAGCGGAATTAAAAACACAACAAAAAATGTAATGCTGCAAACTTCTGTTGATAATCCAGTGCTTATTCGCCGAACATCGCAAAGCTTATCACTTCGTTCCGATGCATCAAATATTTTAGAAAAAGGGATAGATAAAAATGGCCTACTTCCTGCATTGTACCGAGCAACAAACTTAATTATTGACCTCGCAGGAGGAACTATTGGAAGCGATGTGATAGATTTTAAGAAAAAGGATTTTTCTCCCTGGAAATTAAAAGTAAGGCTGGGAAAAGTATATCATGTATTGGGTATTGAGATTCCAAAAAATAAGGTGTTGGATATTTTAAATTGTCTCAATCTTTCTCCGATAGCAAAAAGAGATAGTATCGAAGTAACTGTTCCCACCTATCGAAATGATTTGCAAATCGAAGAAGACCTTATTGAGGAAGTAGCACGAATGTATGGTTATAATAATTTCCCAAAAAGTTTGCCAATTGGTGAAATACCCACCCAACATATTCCATACTATAAAGACTATGCAATTGAACAAAAAGTAAAACAACTGTTTATCGCTTCTGGATTTTCAGAAGCATACACCTACGCGTTAGTAAGTGAAACAGATCTTGCAACACACGGCATTAAACCAGAACATACACTTCGGGTTGATAATCCGGTGAGTCGCGAATTTGAGTACTTAAGACCAACGCTCAAGATTAATCTTGTAAAGGCGCTCAAACAAAATAAACCAAATTTTAACACCATTAATCTTTTTGAACTTGGGAAAGTGTATGCTGGAAAGAGTATCAGTAAAGTAGAGGAGTACTTAGTCCTTTCTGGTATTTCAAATAGCAAAAGTTTTTACGAGATAAAAGGAATATTGGAGCGGCTTTTTACAGACGTCGGTGTAGAATATGATCCAACCTCTAACATTGAAATACTAGATGTGGGGGTATTTTTTGAAATTAACTTCTCTGCACTTCTTGAGAAAATGAAAAAGAAAAAAGTATTTATACCAATTCCAAAATATCCTTCTATTACAGAAGATCTTGCAGTTGTTGTTGATCCGAGAAGAAAAATAGGAGATATGATAGAAGAAATAAAAAAAACAAGTTCACTTATTGTAAATGTTTCACTTCTTGATCAGTTTCAGGATACAAAAACATTTCATATTGTCTATCAACATACAGAAAAAAATCTTACAGACCAAGACGCAAGAACAGTAAGAGAAAAGATTCTAAAAACACTTAAAGAAAAATTTGCTGCTAAAACAAAAGCGTAGGCAATTTAGGGAGTTGGCGTTGGGGTAGGAGTACTATCCGAAACAGTTCGCGTTGATTTTTCTGTTGGTGGATGATAAAGCGCATCATCTTTGTAGTTTTGGTTAATCCATTCAGTAATTCCTTCTTGCCATCTGTTTTTACCATCTCCAGAAAATGGATCGTCTTCAGAAAATACAATAAACTTTCGTATTTCATATTCATTTTTAGCAATTTCCGAATCAGAAGCGAGCTTATTTTTGTCTTCTTTGGAAACTTTAATATCCTTGTAAATTGCACTTGGCCCCTGAGGATCTGTACCTTTAATAAAGAATTCTGTTCTTGTCTTTTGACCATCCACTGGTAACCCACCACCAAGTGCATCAATGGTTGCCGAGGTAACATTCCCTGGTTGCTCAAATTCTTCGTTTGGTTTTCCTTTTAAAGCCTCTAAAATAATGCTTCTCCATATTGGCGCAGCTCCTGTAACACCCGATGCGACATTTCCCATTGGACTATTGTCATTATTACCAACCCATGTCGCAACCAAAACATTTGGTGTCCATCCAATTGTCCAATTATCACGCTTATCATCAGTTGTACCAGTCTTGACTGCAACTTCTCTTCCTCTGATGTTGAGATAGCTGTTTTCTCCAAAGGTCAAAAGACGTGCATTATTATCAAACAACATATGAGAAATGATATATGCTACCTCGGCACTCAACACACGTTTTGGAGAAACTTCTTTGTGTTGAAAAAGCACTTTTCCTTTTCTATCAGTAACTTTAAGAACTGCAATCGGCTCAACTCTATACCCACTATTAGCAAATACACTGTATGCAGATGCCAACTCCAGCATGTGGACTTCACCGCCACCCAATGTTATTGATAATCCAAACCGTTTAATATTTTCATCAGTTGGCGCAAGGGTAGTAATACCCATATTGTGTGCAGTAGTCAACATATTTTTTATACCAACAAGTGCCAACATTTTTACTGCAGGAATATTAAGGGAGGAACCAAGAGCAAAACGCATGTGTACTGGACCTCTAAATTTACCGTCATAGTTTACGGGAGTGTAATCTTCTTCCCCCTGATTTGGGAATATTGTTTTTGTATCCATAAGTAGTGTCGCCGCTGTAAAACCTTTTTCAAGCGCTGCTGCATAGGTAACTGGTTTTATCGATGAACCCGGTTGTCGACTTGCTTGTGTAACCACATTAAACTGTCCATCAAATGCCACTCTTTCTCCCCTTTTAAGGGTTGCTGAATCAGTGGCAAAAAAATCTTTACTACCAACCATTGCAAGTATCTCGCCATTTTTGGGATCAAGAACAATGCTTGCACCGTTACCCACCTTAAGAGATACAGCTGCATCAACCTCTTCTTTTGTTATTTCTTCTGCTTTTTCTTGAAGTTTGAAATCAAGCGTCGTGGTTACTTGTAGACCCCCTTGCTCAACCATATTTTCACCAAATTTTTCAATAAGAAGATTCTTGACATAGAAAGAAAAATGTGGCGCTTTTATTGATTGATTCTTTGATAAAAACTCAACTTTATCTAAGGACTTTACTGCGTCTTTCTCTTGCTTTTTAGTAATGTATCCATCTTCCTGCATTCTTCGTAAGACATCTTTTGTACGACCAATATAGGCTTTTTTATTTGGGCCATAAGGAGAATAGTATGATGGCAACTGTGGAAGACCAGCCAACACTGCAGATTCGACAAGGGTTAAATCTTTTGCTTTTTTGCCAAAATATCCCTCTGCTGCTGCTTCTGCACCAACCATTGTTCCACCATACGGAGCAATATTAAGGTACAACTCCAACACCTGATCTTTGGAATATTTCTTATCCACTTGAATTGCCAAAATAAGTTCTTTTATTTTGCGAGGAAGTGAACGCTCTGCAGTAAGCAGGGTATTTTTAACAAGCTGCTGTGTTAGGGTTGATCCCCCAGTAACACGACGGAAAAATACAGCATCTCTTGCCACACGCAGATACGCCATTGGAGAAAACCCTTGGTTTGTGTAAAAATCTTTGTCTTCAATTGCAATCGTTGCAAGTTGTAAGGTTTTTGGAATATCTTTCAGCTCGATGTATGTCCTATTTTGATCCTCGAAAATATCGTAGAGTAAAATACCTTTTCTGTCAAAAATTTTTGTTGACTGGGAAAGATTACTGGCCGTTAGTTTTCCAGGTGTAGGTAAGTCGCGACTATACCAAAAGAAAAGAACAATAAGGAGTAAAACCCCTGCAATTGTTCCAAAAAATGCAAGCTTGATTAAACGATTTACTAAAAAGAGATTTCCTGATCTATATGAACGCTCGCGGCGGCGGTTGCGAAACCCAAACATCGTCCTTTTAGTATAGCAAATTACGTATGTTCTTGTTATACTCTGGCTATGGATAAGATTGACGAACTTTTAACACGTGGCGTCGATACAATTTACCCTTCAAAAGTTGAACTAGAAAAGGTTCTGCGAAGTGGCAATAAATTAAAACTATATCAAGGCTTTGACCCCACGGGAACACAACTGCATATCGGTCACATGATTGGTCTTCGAAAGTTACGCCAGTGGCAAGATTTAGGTCATCATGTCATTTTTCTTATCGGCGATGGCACAGGACAAGCAGGTGACCCATCGGGAAAAAAAACTGCTCGAGAAAAATTTTTTTCAAGAGATGAGCTTCGAAAAAACGCCAAAGAGTATGTCATGCAAGCGGGAAAAATCGTGCGGTTTGAGGGTGAAAATGCAGTTGAAATTCTTTATAACGGTGATTGGTTAAACAAACTTAGCCTCGTCGAAATTCTTGATCTTTTTGGGCACCTCTCATTGCAACAATTATCCGAACGTGATCTCTTTGTCGAAAGAGTAAAACGCGGAGCAACAGTAAACATGCGCGAATTCATTTATCCTATGCTACAAGGCTATGACTCAGTCGCAATGAAAGTAGATCTCGAATTAGGAGGATCTGATCAAACTTTTAACATGCTGGTCGGAAGACAATTAGCCAAAGAAATTCTACGCAAAGAGAAATTTGTTATGACTACACCTCTTCTTACGGATTCTCAAGGAGTAAAAATTGGCAAATCAGAAGGTAATGTAATAGCGCTTACCGATAAACCAGAAGACTTATATGGCAAAATAATGGCACTTCCTGATGAAGTTATTGCAAAAGCTTTTGAGTATCTTACAAACCTACCAATGAGTGAAGTAAAAGATATAGAAAAGACGATAACAAAAGGCGACAACCCAGTTGCATACAAAAAGAAGCTTGCATTTGAAATAGTTCAACAATTAAACAACACTCATGCAGCTCAAAGCGCACAAGAGTATTTTGAAAAAACAGTACAGCAGAGAGAATTGCCTAGCGATGTGCCAACGGTTGTCTTACCTAAAACTTTAGTATCAGGAGCAACCATAACTGACGCATTAGTTGAATTAAATTTTACCGAAAGTAGATCTGAAGCTAAAAGATTAATATCTCAAGGTGGAGCTGTTGTCGAAAATGAAGTAATTACTGATCCAAATGCTCCATTTATTACTCAGGATGAGGGTACAATCGTAAAAGTTGGCAAAAGAAGAATTGTCCGAGTTATAAAAAAATAATATGGAAGAAAGATATGCCCTCATAAGTGTTTTTGATAAAACAAGTATTATTGATTTTGCAAAACAAATTGCAAATCTTGGATATAAAATCATCTCAACTGGCGGTACTGCAAAACACTTACAAGATAATGGAGTACAAATAATCCCCATTCAAGATATTACAGGAAATCCCGAAAGCTTTGATGGGAGAATGAAAACAATAAGCTTTCAGATTGAATCAGGAATTTTATTTGATCGTTCAAATCCAAAACACACAAAAGAAGCACAGGAGCTTGATATAAAACCAATTGATATTGTTGTTTGTAACCTCTATCCGTTTGAGCAAACAGTAGCAAAACCAAACATACCTTTTGATGAAGCAATTGAAAACATTGATGTTGGTGGTCCAACAATGATCCGAGCAGCAGCAAAAAACTTTAAGAATGTATTAGTAATTGTGGATCCAAAGGATTACTCAGAAATAGGAGACAAACTGAAAGAAGAAATTTCTTTTGAGGAAAGAAAAAAACTTGCAGCAAAAGCATTTACTCACTTGTCTTTTTATGATAGCCAGATTGCAAATTTTCTTACAACAGAACTTTTTCCAAAAGAAACAACTATCCCTGGACGAAAAAGTATGGATCTTCGCTATGGAGAAAACCCTCATCAAAAAGCTGCATTGTATTTACAACCAAACACAAACTCGCCATTAAAAAAGCTTAAACGATTACATGGAAGAGAACTATCTCTTGTCAATATTACCGATATCAACGCTGGTTTAGCATCTGTTTGCATGTTTACCCAACCTGCGGCAGTTGTTATAAAACACAACAATCCAGCTGGCATTGCTCTAGGCATTACAGCTAAAGAAGCTATAGAACGTGCAATCGAAGCAGATGCCGAGTCGGCATTTGGTGGAATTATTGTTCTTAACACACCTTTTAATGATGCTGCAGCCTCTGTTGTTACTGCATTCAAAGATGAAAAACACGGAAATATTGATATTGTCGCCGCACCGACAATAAGCGATAGCGCACTTTCGACCCTTACAAGTTTGCGAAAAAGTATGGGTATATACACCTTCGGCAAACTCAAAGCGCAAAGCTCAAAACTCAAAACTATGGATACTAAGTGGGTTGATGGGGGATTTATACTCCAAACTAATGATAATGTTTTAGATGGATTTGAAAAATGGGAAGTTGTCACAGAAAAAAAGCCTACTCAAGAACAAATGGATCAGATAAAGTTAGCATGGAAATTTATTTCTCGCATCAAGTCAAATGCTGTTATTATTGTTGACAAAGATCTTCCCATGACACGAGGCATTGGTACTGGACAGACATCACGAGTAAGAGCAACAAAAATCGCCTTAGAACAAGCAGGAAATTATGCAAAAGGTGCAATACTAGCCAGTGATAGTTTTTTTCCTTTTGGTGATTCCGTTGAACTTGCTGCAAGGCAGGGAATTGCGGCAATTGTACAACAAGGAGGCTCTATCAATGACCAAGCCTCGATTGATGCTGCGGATAAAGCGGGTATTATTATGGTCTTTACCAACCGCCGCGCATTTTGGCATTAATAACATTTGTGGTAATATAAAAGCATGGAAACGATTCGAAAACACCGTTGGATTTTAAAAATAGTTATTTTTATTGTAACCTTGTCGCTTGTCGCGACATCTATTCTTCCATTTTTGCCGCTTTAATTATATTTTTCTATGGATTTAAAAACACCGATTGTAGAAGCGGGTAGGCTCTACAAAATGTACGCAGGAAGGTTAGGCAAACTTGGGATTATTAAACCTGAAGACTTTCTTTTTCATATACCTTCGCGCTACGAAGACTATTCCCTCATATCAACCATTCAGCGAGCACAGGTTGGCGAAATTGTTACCATTCAAGGAATAGTTTCGGAGATAAAAAATGAATATACAAAAAGCTGGAAAAAACTACAAAAAGCAATCATAGCTGATGAAACAGGAAATATAGATGTTATTTGGTTTAATCAACCATTCATTCCAAAAACCATGCATAAAGGAGACAGGATTTCTTTGTCTGGAAAAATTGATTGGTTCTCCAGAAAACCAACCCTTATTTCTCCCGAATATGAAATACTTACTAATCAATCAACACCAATTCATACAGGCCGACTTGTTCCGGTATATCCCGAAACAAGAGGAGTATCTTCAAAGTGGCTACGGCGCCAAGTATATAAAATCTTGCATGATTACAAACAAAATCTCCAAGAGTATATTCCTCAGTCAATACTAACAGACGAAAAATTACTTTTATTTCCACAGGCTATTGCACAAATTCATTTTCCAGATTCTTATCATACCGCAGAGAAAGCAAGATATCGATTAGCGTTTGACGAACTTTTCTTAACGCAACTTGCAGCATCTGTAAGAAGAGAAGCATGGAAGCAAAATTTTTCTGGAAACCCGTTTGCTGTTGCAAAATTTAAAAAAGACATTTCGGCTTTCTTTGAAAAACTCCCTTTTGAATTAACACAAGCACAAAAGAAAGCAGTTGAAGAAATTTTTTCTGATCTTAGTATAGAAAAACCTATGAATCGGCTATTAGAAGGGGACGTTGGAAGTGGAAAAACTGTTGTGGCTGCAATAGCAATGTATCTTACCCACCTCAATGGTTTTCAATCTGTCCTTATGGCACCAACTGAAATTTTGGCACAACAACACTATAAAACAATTCACGCTCTGCTTAATTCGCTTGGCGTAGATGTTGCTTTAGCAACAGGAAGTAAGAAAATAGTAGGGGAGAAATGGAATATGCTTATTGGTACACATGCAGTGTTATCCGAAAAAATAAGCTATGAAAAACTCGGACTTGTTGTCATCGACGAACAGCAACGATTTGGCGTACAACAAAGAAGCCTTATTCGACAGAAAGGAAAAAATCCTCATCTGCTTACCATGACAGCAACACCAATTCCAAGAACAGTTGCTTTAACACTCTATGGAGATCTCGACCTTTCCTATTTAGACGAAATGCCAAAAGGGAGAAAAAAAATAAAAACGTGGCTTGTTCAAGAAGAAAAGAGAGACAACGCATACGTCTGGATTGAAAAACAAATACGAGAAAGTGGAAATCAAGCATTTATTATTTGTCCCTTTATTGAAGAATCGGAAAGCATGCAAACTGTGAAAGCTGCTGCAAAGGAGTATGAACGTCTCCAAAAAGACGTGTTTCCCAACTTACACGTTGGTATGCTTCATGGAAAACTGAAACCAAAAGAAAAAGACGAAGTACTAAGCGCTTTCAAAGAAAAAAAGTTTGATATTCTTGTTGCAACACCGGTTGTCGAGGTTGGCATAGATATTCCTAATGCAACAATTATGCTTATTGAAGCTTCAGAACGTTTTGGCCTTGCCCAACTACATCAGTTACGAGGCAGGGTGGGTAGGGGAGATAAGCAATCATATTGCCTTCTTTTTACCGAAAGCTTAAACCCACAAACACTTCAGAGATTAAAAGCAATGGAAACGATGCATGTTGGCGCAGAGCTTGCAGAGCTTGATTTAAAACTTCGAGGACCAGGACAGTTGTATGGCACCATGCAACATGGAGCGGTGAACTTAAAAGTGGCCACCTTCTCTGATTTTTCGCTTATTCAAAAAACACGCTTCCAAGTAGAGAAGGTTTTTCCAAATCTAAAAGAATATCCTTCTTTACAGGAAAAAGTAAATGAAATTATAGTTGAACACGTTTCCCCAGATTAAACAATATTTAAAAATGCCTGGGAATATTCTTAAGCTCTGGTTGAACAGGATTTGATGCTCGAAATATAATACCCCTTCTCATGTTGCTACCTGAATCTTCCTGCCAACGCTCATATCGAGTTACATTTTCAGATATTTGATTAACATCTGGCTTAATTTGTACAAGAAGCCTTTCACTAATTGGACTTTCTGGATCTTCTGGGTCTCTCTTGTATGCAACTGCTTGATAGACTGTTATCTCTCTTGAATCAAACGGCCTGGAGCTTGCTGGAAGTTGGGCAACTCCAATCAAACGCCCAAAACGCATTTCGAATAACTCTGTTTTAAAAGAAGGATTCCTTACTGATGTTCTATTTCTACCATCAAGCAGCATAACATTAACGTCTGCGTGCACTAACGCACCTTCTCTATCTGGATCTCGAGCCAGAATAAACGCTCCTGTATGCTCTGTCGCTTTTTTTCTTAACTGGCTATCTTCTTCAGATAAGGGTTCATTTCGTTTTGAGGATTCTGGTTCTTTAATTTCTAAACCACTGCCATTTTTTAGGTTTAAAGGAAAAAAAGTTTCTTCATCTCTAAACTGCCAATCTTCTTGAAATACCCCTTGTGGAAAATCTACTTCTGCTACTACGAAAGTTGCTGTGACATCTTCATGGGTACTTTGTACTAAACGCACTATAGTAAATCGTGGAGGAGATGGAGATTCCCAAGGTATCAATCCTTCTGGTCTTTTTCCTTTATTGTTAAGTTCTGAAAAATCAACAAATCTAGTTGTTTGATCAGCAATATGTCGACGTAGAGCATCATATGCAGGTACCTTAGGAAGTACATGTGCAACATGTAACTGTAAATCCCGAGAAAGACCTCCCTCTTGCCCTTGTCCCCCAAATCCTTCCTTTCCACCACCAATACCATTTGTTGTCATACCTTCTATAATAAGAATATATTGGAAGAGTTGTCAACGTCATCGTTACTGCTTAGTAGCAAATCCGCTTGCGTAGGGAAACAAGATTTAGTACAATAGATACCACTTATGCCACAAGAACCAAAGAAACGCCATTCAAGACAAAGACAAGGCAAAAGACGAGCAAGTATTCACTTAGCAACACCAAAAGGCGTTGTGTGTCCTAATTGTGGCACAATTTCTATTCCACACACAGTTTGCAAACAATGTGGGTATTATGATGGTAGACAAGTACTTGCAGTAAAACAAAAGGAGAAAAGCAAAGCGATAGAAAAAACCGCTTAAAATTTCCTTATGAAAACACCGCTGGATCCTCGTCATAAGAGACGACAGCATCTTATTGAAGAGCTCTTTGCCCTTGCTTTCTCAAACCAGCGCGCATCTGATAAAGCGAAGCAAATAGTATCCCAAAAAGAATATATAGATGAAACAATTCATAAAGCAGCAACAGAATTTCCTATCGATAAAATTAACAAAGTTGACTTAGCCATTCTAAGGCTTGCAGTATATGAACTCCTTATTGAGAAAACTGAACCACCTAAGGTTATTATTGATGAGGCAATTGAGCTTGCAAAAGAATATGGCAGCACTTCAAGCCCAGGCTTTATTAACGGCGCCTTGGGAAAAATCATAAGTTATGGAAATTCCTAAATTTATAAATCCACAATTATTCAAACAGGCATTCACGCATCGGTCGTATCTTAACGAAACGAAAGAAAAGACAGATTCAAATGAACGTCTTGAGTTTTTAGGAGATAGCATCTTATCATTTGTTGTCTCTCATCACTTGTTTGCTAAGTATCCACAATTTGACGAGGGAACACTTACCAATTTACGATCATTACTTGTGAATACAAAAAACCTTGCTGAAAACGCAAGAGAGCTTGGCTTTGGCGACTTGCTTCGGCTATCCAAAGGGGAAGAGGAATCAAAGGGAAGACAAAATCAAAGTCTTCTTGCAGATAGCTTTGAAGCTTTTGTCGGAGCACTCTATTTAGATCAGGGGTTTAGTGCAGTGCAGTCTTTTCTTACCCAAACTGTTTTACAAAAAGCAAAAGAGCTTGTTACCAAAAAAACGTTAAAGGACCCAAAAAGCTTACTTCAGGAGCATGTCCAATCCCTTAAACTTAAATCTCCTGTATATAAAGTGACAAACGAAGATGGCCCTGCACACGCAAAGCTATTTACTATTGGGGTCTACATTGACGACGTCTTAAAAGGGATGGGGAAAGGTAAATCCAAGCAGCTGGCAGAAGAAAGCGCAGCAGAGGAAGCACTTGAACAATATACCAATACATTAGAAAAGCTTGAGAAGAAAGCAAAGTAGTGGTAAAATAGGAAACATACTATGGCATTAGTGATTCGATTAACAAAAATAGGAAGACGAGGAGAGGCTAAATTTAGGGTTATTGTTACAGAAAAACGAAGTCGCCGAGACGGTAGACCAGTCGAAAGTTTAGGCTGGTTTGAAAAACGTGCTGATAAAAGCGTTAAAAACGTAAATAAAGAGCGTTATGATTATTGGGTTGAAAAAGGCGCAAAACCAAGTCCGCAAGTAACCCAACTCATGACTGTATGAAAAAAACACTTACCTACATTGTCTCATCCATTGTCGACAACCCAAAGGATGTAAAGATTACAGAAGACGAACAAGAAGGAACAGTACAACTTGGTATTACTGTTAATCCTGAAGATATGGGAAAAATTATTGGTAAGGAAGGGAAAGTCATACGTGCAATTCGAAATGTTATGAAAATTCTTGCAATGAAGAATAATAAACGAATTAACGTTGCCCTTGCAGATTCAAACCCCCTCCCCGAGAAATGAAAATTTCTATTCTTACTCTGTTTCCTGAAATGTTTCAGGGCGTTTTTGACCACTCCATTTTAAAACTCGTTCAAGAAAAAAAACTTCTTACTGTGTCGTTTGTTAACATTCGACATTTCGGTATTGGAAAACACCAGCTTGTTGACGACACCCCATATGGTGGTGGTGTAGGAATGGTTATGCGTGTTGATGTTATGGACAAAGCAATAGCAAGCGCAAAATGTAACTACTCGTGTCGAGAAAGAGTTATTTTACTTGATCCGCAAGGAGAAACATATTCTCAACAAAAGGCAAAAACCCTTGCAACACTTGATCATCTTATTCTTCTCTGCGGTCGATATGAAGGTGTTGACGAGCGTGTACGTGATCTTGTTGATGAAGAAATTTCAATCGGTGACTATGTGTTAACTGGCGGAGAAATACCCGCGATGGCAGTAGTAGATAGTGTGGTACGACTTTTACCAAAAGCTTTAGGAAAAGACGAATCAAGTCAAGATGAATCTTTCTCCAACTATACGCTAGACGCTAAACGCTATACCCTATTAGAATACCCACAATATACTCGTCCCTCTGCATATGAAGGAGTACATGTTCCAGATATTTTACTTTCCGGAGATCATCAAAAAATAGCACAGTGGAGAAAAAGGCAAGCTTTAAAAAAAACAGAGAAAAAAAGACCTGATTTATTAAAGAGGTAAACTAATACCAGAATCTACATTTTCTTGTTGTAGAAACTGCGTTTTCTCAAAGGTCGAAAGCTCATTAAGAAGAGTAACGTCATCTTGAGTAAGCTGGGGTATTGGCCTTGTCCCATCAAAGGTAATTGGCGGAATTGGTTTATAGTAAAAAATTACACCTATATTTGATGATTTCTCTTCTGCTCGAAGATTTATAACTTCTGATAAAGGAAGACGACGTGTTAAGGCATGTAAAAATTTCTTACTCCCAGAAAGCCCACTATTGACAGTAAGTGCAATTTCAATAGGAAGTGCGTTTGTTACTTTGGTGGTGCCAGGAGATAGGGAACCAATTTGAAAAGAAAAGTCTCCAAGAGTAACGTCTGCATCTCTCGCTGCTTGACCTATGGCTTGTAAAATACCACCAAAATCTTTTTCTGCAGGAAGAGCCTCGGCTGCTGCCTGTAATTTTTTATCTAGATCCGTTTCATTAATAGTTGTAAGAAACGCTGTGTTATTTTTGAGTGTCTTAATTTTTTCTTGCGTAATTTTTTCTTCCTCTTTTAATGTAAAATAGTCCTGTATCTGAGGAAGAACTGCAAAAAATATAAGGAAAACTCCTAATAATACTAAGGCAAGCGGTATAAGATAGTTTTTGTTCCGGTAATAGAGAATACGAAATGTATTCTGGTCGATTGTTTCTTTAAAAAAGGGTAGTTGAATACTCCTGCTCATGGAAAATTTCCTAAAATAGAAACGATATAATCACCAGTTTTTGGATCGATTGTTAATCCTTCAAGCGTAATTTTTGAAAAAGTTTTTTGATCTTGAGCAAGCGTTTCAATTCCCTCAACTAATGTATTAATGGAGGAAAGAGATGGAGAAGTAATCGTAAGAGAAAAAATTTTCTTATCCAAACTAACTGATTGAACAAGTATTTCAGAAGGAATAATTTGGGTTATCTGGGTTATTGTTCCATCAAAAACAGTACGCTTGTCTACAATGCCTGAAATGTCTTTTACTCTATTTTCTGTAAAAAGAAGCTTGCCTGCCCTCTCCTGCAGTGTTGATATATTAGAAATAGCAGTTTTTTCTTGGTTTTTAAGTAAATCAATTGGAGACCTCGTATTTAAGACAAAAAGAGCAAGAGACGCAATCACCACAAGACTTAAAAATCCAATAGAGCCAAACTTTAATATTTTTAAAATTTTTTCTTGTTGAAATCGCTTTGTTTTACTTCCCTTTAATAAATTAATTTTGTTATTCATAATCCCTCATACTTAAACCACAAGCAATAGTAAAGTCGGATGCTTTTTCTATAATTTCTTTTGGTAGAGAGGCTATATCAATTTCTAATTGCCTAAATGGGTTTGCAATATCAGTTTCAATACCGCAATTTTGTGCAAAAAAGAGATCTATTCCCGGAAGACGAGCGTTTGCACCAGAAAGAATAATTTGAGCAATAGGCATCTCTGTTTGGTATCTTTGCGTGTAGAATGCTACTGCTTTTCTAATTTCTGTAATAATTGATATTAAAATTGGCTCGGTTGCTTTACCAATTTTTCCACTTATGCCTTGTTGCAAAATACCATAGGCTTTCTTATATTCCTCAGCCTGCGCAACATTTAAACCAAAATCACTTGCTATTGCACGGGTAATTGCAATCCCACCGGTTGCAACAGAGTAGGAAAAAACAATAACGCCCTTTTTTACGATTGCAAACGACGTGCTCAAATCACCAATGTGCACAATAAGGCTACTTGGCGTATTTTCTTTTGTAAGAGGTCGAATTGCGGATAAAATTTCTGTTTCGACAATGTTAATTGTTAGCCCAGCCATGCCAAGAATTTTTTGATATTTATCAAGAAGCATTGTTGGTGTTCCAACAAGCAATACCTGCATTTTTCCTCCTTCAGAAGGTTTTTTTGGTTTTTCTAAAATACTCCAATCAAGCGTGACGCTTTTGAGTGGAAGGGGAATATACTGTTCCGCTTCCCAATAAATCGCTGATGCTAGCTCCTGATCGGTTAAAACAGGCATATCAAGTACTCTCGTATACACTTGACTATCAGGAAGAGCAATATTTACATACGGTGTAGTAATTTTCCCCTGCACGAGCATTTGTTTTATTGCCTGTGCCATTGCCTCTTGATCAAAGGGTGATTCTGACATCATACCTTTTTGTGGAGTAGGAGATTGCATAATCGAACTAATTGCATACTTTCCTTTATCATCTGAGAGCCAGACGGTTTTTGTTGTTGTTGGTCCAATATCAAGTCCAAATGGTCGTGTTTTCATTATTCTGATGAAAAAATAATATACTGATAAAATTCGGCGGGAAGCTTTGGATAACCTTGAAAGAATGTGATTTTTCTGGCTGTTGATCCAGAAACTCCTGTTGATTCAATCTGTCTTCCTTGTACAGGAAAGGGGTTACAGCTTGAGGAACCTGGATCAACATTAAAATTACATCCTTTTACCCCAATAATCGTATTGGCATATACGGGTATCAAACGGACTGATATTCCTTTAGAGGTGTTTTGGATATCAATTGTTGTTCTGTATCGAAATGTTTTTTCTTTAACCAAAAAAGAACCAGTGGCACCCTCTGCTGCAAAACTATTAGTACCACGCCTGTTAGGAATACCCGTACATGGATCAACTGCATATCTCTTTGTTACTGGTGTTGCTTGCGAACCTGAAAGAACAATTATTTCAAGTGCTGCCATTGTATTTCTCGCATCTGCGGTACAGACATCTCCATCAGATCCCCAATAAATAGTTACCTTTGCATCACCTAATAACAGCTGCCAACCACTTGAAAGATTTAAGGTTCCATCCGTATTGTGGTCAACCAACCAAACATCTGTACCATCATCTTTAGCAATAGCGTTGCCGTTATTTAATATAAACTCGTCCCCACTAATTGCCTCTATTTTTGCTTCTTTGATTGTTGCATTATTTGTGGCAAAGTCTTTTACTGGCCTTGCCCCAACTCCGTCACCACCAATAATAAATCCTGTTTCACTGCTTTTAAGGGCTTCCTCCACGCCTGCTTCAGCTGCTGAAAAGGCACGCTGTGAGTTTTCTTCTTCGGTTGTAATACGAAGATTTGTTACAGAACGTGACGCAACAGATAGACCAACAGTAAGTGAGACAACCATAACAAGCACAACGACAAGAAGTGCCTGCCCCTTCTGCTTAGAAAACTTCATATATGTAGCGTATCAACTTGGTTAACCTTCTGTCAATTCTTCAATCATTATTTTAACGAAGGGCATTTCGCATGGTTACAGATGTTTGAAAATCGATAGCAGCTGTTCTTTCTCCCTGAAACACATTAATTGACTCTTCCTGTTGCAAAGAAAAACGAATACCAATTGTTGGAGTTTCTGTAAGACTCTCTTGACTACACGTAAAAAAACAAGAATCTTGCTTTACGACAACCGCTCGAGTATCAATAAGTGAGATATTTGAAAAAGACGCACTTTTTGAAGAAATTGTTGCAAATTCACATGAGAACGTTGTTTCTCCTCCATCGGGTGAGGTTATTTTTATATGATAATATTTGGGTACTCCACCCACAGAGCAATCATTAAAAAAAGTTTCTCCATCAGTACTAACTCCCTTAAACTCCTTTGCGTTCCTAATCATTTTGACAATTTGAGAAATTGCAAAGTCACCATTTTCTCTAACTGCTGTTAACGTATTGGTTTTTGTAACACCCCGCAACGATGAAAATAAAATACCACCAATAACAATACCTGTACTAATAAGGACAACCATAACAACAAGTAACTCAAGAAGGGTAAAACCCTTATTTTTTTTCATTGTTCATTTTCATGGTAACAAGAGCTACTATGTGTGTCAACGATGTAACGAGGGATTACTCAAATATATTATTTTTATGTGCTTTTAAAAGGGCCATGATTGCATGCTGCGTATAATCTATTCTTTGACTATCATTAGCAAGGGAGTATCTAAATCCTCCCATAGCTCTTTTTGGATTTTTATAATTAACATTATTTTTTGTGGCCTGCGTTCGTAAAATAAATTTTGTGCCTATTTTTAAGGAATGACCATATTTTTTCTTATGATTCTCATCACCAACCATACTCGCTAAAACATAGGCATCATTAATCCCTTCCAAATACGATGAGCTTTGATTTCGAGGGTAATCTTTAGGAAATCCTCCAATAAACTCACTGTTTGCACTCTCTTGAATTTGGTGGTTATCTATAAGCCAATCATTCATTTCAAAAACAAAATCAGCCAAAGCAGGATCTTTTGTCGTGGTGTATAACAAAAAATACACTTGTGTCTGCCAGGGGATAAAGGCGGTATTTTTATTGTTTCTCCAGTAATTTCTATAATACGAAAAAGCATTCGCAACTGACGTTTTGTATTTTTGATCTTGCGTTTTTTCGTATAGTTTCATTAAAGCGAGCATTGCCTCACCTGGATAATAATCAACAGATGTATTTCTATCCGAATTGAAAAACGTCTTAAATGAACCATCGTCTTTTTGTAAAGCGACAATTCCTTTTCCAAGCTGCGTGAGTATGGTATCTGCTTGGGGATACTCTGGCGTTTTTAAAAGACTTAAAATTAAAAAAGCATTGTAAGATAGGGGAGAAAGGTTATCTATAGTTACAAAACTATAATCATCCTGTGTTATTCTAAACTGCAAATAGTAATCAAGTGTATTTTTAATTAATGGGTCAAGAGAAGGATCTTTTAAAAATACTCTAAGCTCAGTTACCGCCCAGAGTGTACCAAGCTGCCTGGTGTGGTTATTGTCTGAAGAGTAGATATCAAGTGTTGGACTGTACTCATACTCCAAACGATGTGTTTTAAGACTTGTACTGTGTATAAACCACTCCTTGGCAAAACCTAAACTCTGTTCTATGTCCTTATTCGATTCATTTGCAACTGAAGTTTTATCTAATGTGTTTAAAGGTAATGAGATTACGCCAAAAGATGTGAGGAAAACAAATAAAATCATTATTCCCAAAGGCAAAAGGTATCTAGATTTGATCATTGAGTTTTTGTAAAAAATAAAAGAGCTTCTGAAAAATCTTTTACAAATTTTTCTCTCCTTGTTTTATCGTAACGAATACTTTTCTGAACTTCAATCTCAAAAGCATCTATGCCATTTTCTCTATGTTTGCCAAAACGGTCGATGATTATGCCAGATATTTCAAATTTTTCAGGATTTGATAATGAAACCACATATCCCTTCGATTGCAAGAATTGACGCAAAGATTCTTCCTTGCTTTTTTCCATACTTTTACCATTCAGTGTTATAATATAAAGATCCTCTGGCAACTGGCTTTGTCCATGTAAATCTACTAAAACTCCTGTCTGATTACCCTTTCCAACCTTCTCAATAGCGCTTGTCAAATTTTGATTATACTGGGCATACACCTTCTTAACTCTGCTATCTTCATACGCATCAGACACATTTCTGTTCGCATCCATATATTTTCGACTTAAAAGATCTATAACTAAAAAAGGTTTTTTACCTGTGCGCTTTTCGAGGTTTTCGGATATTTCCAGAGCTATTTGTTTTGTATACGTATCTTGAGCTTTGCTAAAATATACAGAACCAGTGGTATTGTTTCTTTCAGCTACATTATCAATCTGTAAATCTCCATCGTGGGGGACTGAAATAATAATTGGTAGTGTCCCTTCTTGGTAAAAAACGTACGACAAATTTTTGGTTTCTTTTGTCGCTAATACCTGAATAAAAAGGAATAAAAAAATCGAAAAAGCGGCAAAGCTAAAAATTCTCCTAAGTATCATCCCCACCGACACAGGCCCCGCTATAATAGTCAACTCTATTTGATGGCGATGTCAATCCTCCCCAAGGCATAATACCTCTAACCCTATATGAAAAATATGTCTCACAACCTGTTCCGGTCGGATGATCAACAGTTGTACCCGGAACATTAGCATAGTAAATACCGTCTGGATTACACCCCGACCCATTACATCCATACACATTGTATCCAGTCGCTCCGCTTGTGGGAGTCCAGCTTAAACGAACATACGGAGGAAATGAAAGTGTCAGCACAGGAGGTACTGGCGTTGGTGTAGGAGAGGGCGTAAAAGAAGGGGGTACAGAAATATTTCCTGGAGTGGCAACCCTGTACAAATCAGACAAACACGAAATAAGATGCACCTTATGACAATATGGATCTGTCTCGCTTGTACATTTGTTATCTGCCCAAAAAACAGCAACCTCAACTTGCTGTGTCTGACCGCAATTATCTGCTGAGTCGTTTGAAAAAGCCACTTCTCTAAGAAAAGGAATATTTTGTCCTGCAGGACACCATAATCCAGTTTTTGCTGTAATCTGTGTCGTGCCAATAACCAAACACTGTGTCGTTTCGGCAAACGTTTCACCATTATTCCGTTTTTGTCGAATAACCTCCATTCCTTGCTGTGCATACTGTGTTGCTAAATGCTGATTTTTGCTAAATTGTGTGTTTGATAGTGCAAAAAGAACAGAAACAGTTATTGCTGAAACAATTGTTATTGCTACTCCAAATGCCACCAATACCTCAATAAGTGTTTGCCCTTTCATATGTACCTTTTTATGAGCATGAAATATCGTTTACTGTTATTTTACTAACACTATCAATAGAGATAACCTTGCATGTGTTGTTATATCCTTCTATTTTTATTGTTCCTGAGCCATCTACGCCGCCACTAAGCACCCTAAACAAAACTTCTCTTATTGTTGTGCCACTTTGATTAAAGGAAATATTTGGTTTTGCTGGGAGTGTTTTACTACTAACTGCTGGAAAAACATTTGTACCCCCGCACACAGCAACAAGTTCATAATCTGCGTTACCCGGAGAACAAACGGATCCCGCTAGCCCACAAATGAGCACTTTATATCCGTCAAGCGGCGCACTCACGCATGCACCAACAGTTGGTTTTACTTGCGACTGCGCTCGTGACCTTGCTACTTGCAACATGGATGCAATATCTGTTGTAGCAGTAACCAGCGTTTGAGATCTGCTATAGTCAAGAAATGCTGCAACGCCAATGGTTGAGAGAATTGCACCAACAGCTACAGACCATAAAAGTTCAATAAGGGTGAATGCACGTTGAGAACGTAGGGGAAATAGGGTGGAGGAGAAAATTTTTCTAAAATCTTGCATTTTTGCACTTTAGTTTTACATTTTGCATTGCTCTTATGGGTTTTGAAGTGTCAATTTCCATCGGTCAGAAAAACTTTGACAAAGCACAGGATTTCCACTTGCCTTATCCAGTTGGTCATCTTTATCGTTTTCCAGACATGCAAAAATAGTATAGGTTAAACCATTTGGAGATTCATACGTATATTCTTGTCCAAGCGGACCACAAGGAATTTTTTGCATATATGTTGATTTTTCGTCTGCACTTTTAAAGGTAGATCCACATGCTGGAATAGTTGTAGGATATTTCCCTTGATCTGCTCGATAAATCTCGAGTGCTGCCTGAATTTGTCTAAGATCCGTCTTTCTTTGACCATCACGAGCTCTTTGACGAATCCCAACAAAGTTCGCCATAATAAGGGTCGATAAGATACCAATGATAACGATAACAACAAGAAGTTCTATGAGGGTAAAACCAGAAGAATTAATTTTTAATTTTAAATTTTTAATTTTCATTCAATTTTTAATGTTTTAAAATTTAAATTTTCAAATTTAAGATTTCATTTCAAATTTCGAATTTCAAATTGAAAATTTTTCATGTGCTTACGTAG
>ORMF012030421.1_pt1 | contig 55974 bp, 49 predicted proteins | sample 1779871 | NCBI WGS metagenome assembly ORMF01 (sample SAMEA104232316, study PRJEB22302) | groundwater metagenome | biome: forest; feature: aquifer; material: groundwater | place: USA | collected 2011-08-07 | depth 5.4 m | reverse complement strand
TGGGGTCGCCGGCCCCGCATCATCACCGCCCCTGCCCCGTCGGGCGCGGCCGCCGCATCGGCGCCGATTGCCGGAAACAAGGCGCGTGCCGTCTCGTTGAAGCGCGCCGTCGTGCCTCCCGCGCCGGCCCGCATGTGGTACACCCGCAGCTCGTTGACGCAGCCGTAGATCGCGGATAGCAGCTTCCGATACTGCTCGCCGTCCAATTCGATGATCGCCGACTCGCTCTCTACGTCTCTGCCGAGCGCCACCTTCACATCGCGCAGGCCGTGCGCCCCCGGCAGCTTCGTCTCGACGTCCAGGTCCGCGCCCGGCCGGCCCAGGTGGTACACCAGCGCCAGGTACACCAGCCGCGGTTCGTCATGTATGAGCTTGAGCGCGAACGTCACCGCACTACCCACCACGAACTACTTACTACCCACTCTGTCCAATCGAAAAGGCCCCGAAATCGGGGCCATCGATCATCACGCGCAACGCAACAGGCCGGCGCGGCGGCGTCTTGCCGCCGCCACGCGCCTAGCCCTTGTGCTTGCGTTGCCAGCGTGTCTTCTTCAGCATCTTGCGGTGCTTGTGCTTGCGCATCTTCTTCTTGCGCTTTTTGACGACCGAGCTCACGCGCGCTCCTCCTCTCGTCAGGCTGGCAGCGACAGGGCGCTACCGTCCACCCGCGGGCCGACGTACGCGTCTTCCCTGTGCTTGCCGGGCGACAGCGCGCAGTATACCGAAGCATTCCCCTAAAGACGAGACACACCCCTCCCGCGCCTTTCGTCGCCCGTGATGCCTGTGATAGAATCACACTCAGAAGCCGGACCGGTCGAAAGCACCAGGCCCTGGGTCTGAGGCTCTCACTCGGAGCGGCTCATTTTTTCATCAGGAGGACGCAGCGCAATTGTCAGAATTCAGTAGTGGTGGTGTCGCCAACCCGGAAGCCGAAGCCGGCGACAGCGATGCCATCTTCACCATGCAGAACTGGTTAGACTCGGGTACGGACTTCAAGACGCTGCGTCGCGGCGAGGTCATCGAAGGCACCGTCATGTTCATCCAGCGTGATGGCGTGATCGTCGATCTCGGTGCGAAGTCCGAAGGTGTGATCCCGCCCCACGAGATGCACTCACTCGGCGCCGATCCCCTCAGTAAGGTGCAGGTCGGTGACAAGATCCTTGTCTACGTCATGCAGCCCGAGGCGGACCAGGGCCAGGTGATCCTGTCCGTCGACCGCGCCCGCGGCGAACGCGGGTGGCGCGTCCTGCAGACCCGCTTCGAAGAGGGTGAGGCCTTCGACGGCGAAGTGACCGGATACAACAAGGGCGGCCTCCTCGTGCACGTCGAAGGCGTGCCCGCGTTCGTGCCGCTGTCGCAGGTCGTCGGCGTCCGCCCGGACCAGGACGGCGAAGGCGGCCTCGCCTCGGCCGTCGGCAAGCAACTGCGCCTGAAGGTCATCGAGATCAACCGCCGCCGCAACCGCGTCATCCTCTCCGAGCGTGCCGCGCTGCAGGAATGGCGATCGCAGCAGAAGGACCGCCTGCTCGCGGAGCTCAAGGAGGGCGAGATCCGCAAGGGCCGCGTCTCCAGCGTCCGCAGTTTCGGCGTCTTCATCGACCTCGGCGGAGCCGATGGCCTCGCCCACCTCAGCGAGGTGTCGTGGGATCGCAACAAGACCCCCGAAGAGATGTATCGCGTCGGCGATGAAGTCGATGTCTACGTGATGAAGGTCGACCCTGAAACGAAGAAGATTGCCCTCAGCCTGCGCCGCGCGCAGCCCGAGGAGGGGGACCTCATCGTCGACAAGTACCAGGTCGGGCGCGTCGTGCCTGGCATGGTCACCAAGCTCGTCACGTTTGGCGCGTTCGCGCGCATCGAGGGCCCGGTCGAAGGCCTGATCCACGTCTCGGAGCTCGTCGACCGCCGCATCGCCCACCCGAAGGAAGTTGTCCGCGAAGGCGACCTCCTGCCGCTCAAGATCGTCCGCATCGAGCGCGACCGGCACCGCCTGGGCCTGAGCCTCCGCGATGCCCGCGACGACGGGTCGCGCATGGGCTTCACGTTCAGCGACGCCGGCGAGGTCATCGGCGTGCCCGAGGACATCCGCCAGGAGTTCGAGACGCGCGAAGGCGTCGCCGTGCCCGTCCGTGAGCCCGGCGAGCGCGCCGCGGAGCTCGCCGCCGAAGCCGCCGAAGCCGCCGGAGGCGAAGCGGCAGTCACGCCGCCGGTCGCTGCTGCGCCGGTGCAAGCGCCACCGCCACCACCACCGGCTCCGGCACCCGTGCAGGAAGAGCCCCGCTCCGCCATGGCGGAAGCGTTCGCCGCCGCCGAGGCTGCGGCCAGCGGTGTAAGCGAAGCCGCTCCCGCCGCTGAACTGGCCGTCGAAGCTGCCGCGCCGGAAGAACCGGCAGCGGAAGTGGTTGCCGCCGAAGCCGCACCGGAAGAACCTGCGGCGGAAGAAGTCGCAGCCGAAGAAGTCGCGCCGGAAGAGCCTGCGGCGGAGGAAGTCGCAGCTGAAGTGGTCGTGAGCACCGATGATGAGAATGACGTAGCGGCTGACGCGGGCGCCGCCGACGACAAGGCATAACAACCGAAGCACCACCCGCGCGCGCGGGCAATCACGCCGACGGTCCGGCCGCCCGGGGGGCGGCCGACGGAAGATAAGGGGATTGCGGGTCGAGACGCCTTTGCAAGCGCCCGACGAAGGAATCGAGGGGCGACGCTACACATCCGTAACGCGTTCCCGCTGGACTTCCCGGCCGTCGTTGTGCTACATTCGATATACAAAGTTAGCAATTAACGCTGGAGCGCTGCAATGGCTGACCGATTCGACAAATTCACAGAGCGCGCTCGCCGCGTCCTGACGCTCGCCCAGGAAGAGGCGCAGCGGTTCAACCACAACTACATCGGTACGGAACACCTGCTCCTCGGCCTCGTCCGTGAGGGCGATGGAGTCGCCGCGAAAGTGCTCGCCAACCTCGGCGTCGAGCTCAACAAGGTCCGCTCGGCCGTCGAATTCATCATCGGCCGCGGCGACCGCGCCGTCCTCGGCGAGATCGGCCTCACGCCGCGCGCCAAGAAGGTCATCGAGCTGGCCGTCGACGAAGCGCGCCGGCTGAACCACCACTACATCGGCACCGAGCACCTGCTCCTGGGCCTCGTGCGCGAGGGTGAAGGCATCGCCGCCGGCGTGCTCGAAAGCCTCGGCGTCAACCTCGAGCGCGTCCGCGCCGAGACGACGCGCATCCTCTCCCAGAGCATGCCGCAGAGCGCCAGCGCCGGCGCGGCGCGCTCATCGACGCGCACGCCCACCGTCGACCAGCTCGGCATGGACCTGACGCAGGCTGCCCGCGCCGGCAAGCTCGACCCCGTCATCGGACGCTCCAAGGAGATCGAGCGCGTCATTCAGATCCTGTCGCGCCGCACCAAGAACAACCCTGTGCTCATCGGCGAGCCCGGCGTCGGCAAGACCGCCATCGCCGAGGGCCTCGCCCACCGCATCGTCGCAGGCGACGTGCCCGAGACGCTGCAGGGCAAGCGGCTGCTCACGCTCGATATCGGCTCGCTCGTCGCCGGCACCAAATACCGCGGCGAGTTCGAGGAGCGCCTCAAGAAAGTCATCGAAGAGATCAAGTCCAGCGGCAACTGCGTGCTCTTCGTCGATGAGCTGCACATGCTCGTCGGCGCAGGCGCGGCCGAAGGCGCCGTCGACGCCGCTAACATCCTCAAGCCCTCGCTCGCTCGCGGCGAGCTGCAGTGCGTCGGCGCAACCACGCTCGACGAGTACCGCAAGCACATCGAGCGCGACGCCGCGCTCGAGCGCCGCTTCCAGCCGATTCTCGTCGAGGAGCCGACCGTCGAAGAGACGATCGAGATCCTCAAGGGGATCAAGGAGCGCTACGAGGAGCACCACAAGCTCATCATCTCCGACGAGGCGCTGACGGCGGCCGCCGAGCTGGCCTCCCGCTACGTCTCCGACCGCTTCCTCCCCGACAAGGCCATCGACCTCGTCGACGAGGCGTCCAGCCGCGTGCGCATCCGCCGCTCGGCCACGCCGCCCTCGCTCAAGGAAGCGTCTCGCGGACTCGAGTCGCTCCGCAAGGAGAAGGACGCCGCCATCTCGTCGCAGCAGTACGAGTACGCCGCCGAGCTCCGCGACCGCGAAGTGAAGCTGCAGGAGAAGATCGAGACGATGGAGGAAGGCCTCGAAACGGCGCGCGAGGGCGAAAAGCCCGTCGTCACCGAAGAGGACATCGCCGACGTCGTCAGCATGTGGACCGGCATCCCGGTCGCCCGCATCGCCAGCGAAGAGTCCCAGCGCCTGCTCCAGATGGAGGAAGTGCTGCACAGCCGCGTCATCGGCCAGGATGAGGCCATCACCGCCATCGCCAAGTCGGTCCGCCGTTCCCGCGCCGGCCTCAAGGACCCGAAGCGCCCCATCGGCGTCTTCATGTTCCTCGGCCCCACCGGCGTCGGCAAGACGTACCTGCCCCGCGTGCTCGCGGAGTTCATGTTCGGCAGCGAAGACAACATGATCAAGCTCGACATGAGCGAGTTCATGGAGAAGCACAACGTCTCCCGGCTCGTCGGTGCGCCTCCCGGCTACATCGGCTACGACGACGGCGGCCAGCTCACGGATACGGTGCGCCGCAAGTCCTACTGCCTCATCCTGCTCGACGAGATCGAGAAGGCGCACCCGGACGTCTTCAACCTGCTGCTCCAGATCTTCGACGACGGCCACCTGACCGACGCCAAGGGCCGCAGGGTCGACTTCCGGAACACCATCATCATCATGACGAGCAACGTCGGCTCCGACCTCATCCGCAAGGAGTCCGGCCTGGGCTTCAATGTGGCCAAGGACGAAGCGAAGACGGCCGAGCACGTCTACACGAAGATGAAGGAGAAGGTGCAGGAAGACCTCAAGCGCGTCTTCCGGCCGGAGTTCCTCAACCGCATCGATAGCCAGGTGGTGTTCCACACCCTCGCCAAGGACCACATCCGCAAGATCGTCGACTTGCTGCTGCGCGACCTCGAGAAGCAACTGCTGCTCAAGGGCGTCTCGCTGGAGATCACCGACCCCGCGAAGGACTGGCTCGGCGAAAAGGGCTACGACCAGGTCTTCGGCGCGCGCCCGCTGCGCCGTGTCATCCAGAACGAGCTCGAGGACCGCCTGTCCGAGGCGCTGCTGCAGGAGCGCTTCGTCCCCGGCGACACCGTCCTCATCGACGTCCAGAACGACGAGGTCGTCCTCGACAAGAAGACCCCCGAACCCGCCGAGCCCGCGCTTACGTAAGCCGCCGGGGCAACTCCGCCACCGAAACACGAAGAGGCCCGCGCAATGCGCGGGCCTCTTGCTTTCCGCCCTCCCCCCGCACCCGCTATGATCCAAGCCAGCCAACCCAGCAACATCCGTCACCAGGAGGCGCTCCCATGTCAGTCCGAGGATACGTGCTCATCGAGGCCGAAGTCGGTAAGGCAAAGGCCGTCGGCGAGGCCGTCCAGAAGCTCATTCACGGCGACGCCCGCGTCGTCGCCGTCGACACCGTCACCGGCCCCTTCGACGTCATCGTCCAGCTCGAGGCCGACGACCTCGACAAGCTCGGCAACGCCATCACCGATGGCATTCAGCGCGCCGAAGGCGTCCAGCGCACCACCACCTGCCTCGCCGTCCGCCTCGGCTAGCGCCGGCGCGCCGAACAAAGAGCAGAAAGCAGAGAACAGACCTCCGGCCGAAGATCTGCTCTCTGCTCACTGCTTTCTGCTCTAATCGTCTATCTCGAACACCAGGCTGTCGTTGTTGTACCGCAGCAGCCGGTGGTCCGGTGTCGCCGCGAACCACGCGCGCTGCGTGCGGGTGTCGGCCTGGATGTCGACCACCCACGCGTCAATCTCGCCTGCGCTGGTCTCGATCTTCACCTGCTCGTGCACGTTCAGCGTCACCATCTGCGTAGAGCGCCGGTTCGCCAGCACCGTCCGGTAGCTGACGATATACCCCTTCTCGAACTTGATCGTCCGCCAGATGAACAGCGACGTATCGTTATCGTACGAGTGATCCGGCACGCACAGCGGATTGCTGCGCGTGCTGTCTGCCTTCTCCGCGCTCGGCGGCTTGAACGTGCTCTGCTTGATGTTCGCGATGCGCCCCGACGAGCACTTCCCGGTCTCGACGTCGTCGTAGCTCGTCTCGGCGAGCTTGCGCAGTTCGGAGTCGATGACGGTGCGGGTGCTGCTCTGCGGCTTCAGCGTCGCGCCGTCGACCGTCACGCTCGACTCGTCAGAGTTATTCTTATCGTCCGTGAACGACTGCGTGAACACCAGGCGGTCGCCGTCCTGTTTCACCGAAAGCACCGCCTCGCCGCGGTCCTTGTCGCCGTCTTTCAGCCGGTACGTGTGCGTCTCCGGCGCGCTCCACGGGATCGTCGTGACGATGTCGGTGCACGTCGGGCACGCGTCGTCCGACTTGCACGCGGCCGCCAGCAGCAGCGGTGCGAGGATCGCGGCAAACACCAACCGGCGCAGCGTCATGCCAGCGCCGCCGCGGCGTGCCGCACGCGCTCCAGCGCGTCGTCGATATCGCCGCGCTCGATGCCGTAATGCGTGACCATGCGCACGCGCCCCGGCGCCGGCATTGTCGCCAGCACGCCCGCGCGCTTCATCGCACGCACGAAGCCCACCGCGTCGCCGCGCACGCCGTAGATGACGATATTCGTATCAACGCTCTCCGCGTCGAGTTCTACCATCGGCAATTCGGCGAGGCCGCGCGCCAGCGTCTTTGCATTCGCGTGATCGTCGGCCAGGCGCTCCACCATGTGCTCCAGCGCGTACACGCCCGCCGCCGCGATGACGCCCCCCTGCCGCATGCCGCCGCCGATCATCTTCCGCATCTTCCGCGCCCGCGCGATGAACTCGCCGGAGCCGCAAAGCACCGATCCGACCGGCGCCCCCAGCCCCTTCGACAGGCAGAAGCCGATCGAGTCCGCCGGCGCCGAAAGCGCGGCCACGCTCGTCCCCAGCGCCAGCGCCGCGTTGAAGATGCGCGCTCCGTCGATGTGCACCCGCACGCCATGCCGGCGCGCGACCTCAGAGAGCGCTTCGATGTCCTCCAGCCGGATCGCCGCGCCGCCGCAGCGGTTGTGCGTGTTCTCGATGCACAGCAGCGTCGTCGTCGGCAGGTGCACGTTCTCCGCGCGAACCGTCGCCGCCACGTCCGCCGGGTCGATGCCGCCGCGCGCGTCGTTCGGCACGGCGCGCAGTTGCACGCCCGCGACGCCCGCCGCTCCGGCGACTTCGTAGTGCAGAATGTGCGACTCGCTCCCAACGATCGCCTCGTCGCCGCGGCCGCAGTGCGCCATGATCGCCACCAGGTTGCTCATGGTGCCGCTGGCGACGAATAGCGCCGCTTCTTTGCCCGTGCGTTCCGCCGCCATCGCCTCCAGCCGCCGGACCGTCGGATCCTCGCCGAAGACGTCGTCCCCGACCGCGGCCTCCGCGATCGCGCGCCGCATCTCGGCCGATGGCACCGTCACCGTATCGGAGCGCAGGTCAATCACGCGCTGCTCACTCATCGGACTGGCCGTCCCTCGCCCATTTCGTGTGGAAGCCCTCGCCGCCGCGAATCGCTGCTACCTCGATCAGCCGCTCTTCGTCGATGAGTTCGCGCAGCGCCTCATCGCACTGCGCCGCCATGTCAGCCGGCCCGAGCGCCACCAGCCGCCGCGTCAGGTGCTCCCACACGCCCGATTCGCCGAGCGCGCGTGCGTGGCGCGGCCAGTGGAATGTCATGATCCGCTCCGGCACGCGAAACCGCGGCCGCAGCATCTTGACGCTCCGAAAGCGCTCCTCCGCCGAGCCGGCTTTCGGCACGACCTTGATCATCGGGCCGCACTCGTCGTTGGTGCGCGTATCGATGAGCAACCGCCGGTCCGTCACCGAAAGCCGCACGATAAGCACGTCCGCCGCGTCGATGACGCGCCGCACTTCGTCCAGATCGATGCCAAAATCAGCCTTCATCATGCGTGTCCGGTCAGTGTAGATTCGATCACGCACCCGGACAAGCGAACGCGAAGAGAGGGCCGCGGCGGCCCTCTCTTCGTCTCGGTTCCAGGTTCTTGGTTCTACGAAACTCTTAGAGCGCGCTCTTGTAGATCGCCGTCAGGTCCTCGGCCGTCGCCGGACGCGGCGCGGCGATGAACAGCGCCTGTGACTTCTGCGCGTCCTCGACGAACTGAGCGATGTCCGACTCCTTCATCCCCACCTCGCTCAACTTCGACGTCACGCTGATGTCGCTGCGCAGCGACCGCACCGCCGCGACGACCTCACGCCCGACCTTGTCCGCCGGCATCCCGAAGGCGTTGATCCCCATCAGCGGTGCGATCTCCGTCAACTGCTCGGAGAGGAACTCCTTGTGGTAGTCCAGCACCTGCGACAGCAGGATCGCGTTCGCCACGCCGTGCGGCGTCCCGAGGCGTCCGCTCACGACGTGCGACAGCCCGTGCACCTGCCCAAGCCCCGCCGCCATCGACTGCCCGGCAATGTCCGCAGCGTACAGCATGTTCTTCAGCCCCTCGGGCCGGTTCGGGCCGTTCACCGCCTGCCGCAGGTGCGCGCTGATCTGCTGGATCGCACGCGTTGCGAACATCCGCGTGAACGGCGTGTTCCCCGGATTCACGTACGCCTCGATCGCGTGCGTCAGCGCGTCCATGCCGGTCGCCGCCGTGATCGCCGCCGGCATCTTCGCCACCAGGTTCGGGTCGAGGATCGCCACGTTCGGCGTGCAGTTCAGCAGCAGGTGCTTGTAGTGCGTCGATGGGTCGGTGATCACCGCCGCCATCGAGATCTCCGATCCGGTGCCGCACGTCGTCGGGATCGCGAACAGCGGCAGCATCTTGTTCGGGAACGGCGTGCTCCCCGCGCCGAACAGGTACTCCTTCGATGTCGCGCCGCCCATCGCCACCAGCACCGCTACGCCCTTCGCCGCGTCGATGGCGCTGCCACCACCCACGCCGATGACGAAGTCCGCGCCGGAGTCCTTCGCCGCCGTGCCGCCGCCGTCGACCTCCTGGAGCGTCGGGTTCGGCGTCACGTTCTCGTACACGGTGTGCGCCACTTCGGCCTCGTCCAGCGATGCCAGCACAGAGTCAAGAATGCCCGCGGCGCGGATGCCGGGGTCCGTCACGACCAGGCCGTGCTTATAGCCGGCGGCCTTCGCGCGCTGGCCAAGCTCAGCAATGCTTCCCTCGCCGAAGACGGTCTGGACGCTCAATGCGAATGTTGGCATGGAATCCTCCTGGATGCGGTCAGCGGACGCCGGCCCCGCGCCTGCGTCACAGCAATCGCCCGCACCTCCCGGCGCGAGCCCCCACACTATGGATCGCCCCATCCCTTCGGGCAATCGAACACGCTCACCGCACGAAGCCAGGACAACGCCTGTTCCGATCTCCCCCTTGCCGCCTCGGGAAGGCCGAAGGCTCGCCGCGGAGAGGGCCAGGGGTTAGGTCCGCCTGGGACGCGGCGAATTGAGATACGACGGCGGACTCCGAGCGTGCCCGCTTAGGGGCCAGCCGTGTTACTTCACCCGCCGCGCGTGCAGGATCGACACCCACAGGTGCGCGCCGTCCCGACGCTCGTCGATCACCGCGCGCGCGCCGTTGGCCATCGGATGCGCCACCCGGTAGCGCCCCACGTCGCCGTCCGGATACAGGAACGCCGGCTCCGGGCCCAGGCCATCGACCGCGAGCACCCCATCGGCGACGTGCGCGAGGCGCAGCTTCATCATCCGGTCCGCGAACAACGACACGGGACCCGGCGGCGCCATGTCAACGGGCCGGTACCGGCCGGTGACTCGGGCCGTGAACGAGCGCCACTGCGGCGCCAGCGCATCCGACACACCAATCGGCGAGCCTGGCACCGCCTCCGGCTCAAGCCCCAGCATCGCCGCCAACACCCGCTCCGCCACGCGGCTGACGTACGACGCATCACCCCCGTTCGTCAGCACCACCACGCCGATACCGTCGTCCGGCAACACGATGATTCGCGTCGCCACCCCCGCGAGCCCGCCACTGTGCCCCGCCACACGCCGCCCGCGATAGTCCTGCAGCTCGAACCCGAGCCCCCAACCGCTGTCGAGCTCCGGGTGGTTCCGCGCGTGCACCTCAAACGTCTCGTGCAGCAGCGCGGCTGGGAACGTGCGCCTGCCGTCGAGTTCCCCGCCTCGCAGCAGCATGCGCCCGAACCGTGCTAGTTCCGGCGCGGTCGTCACCAGTGCCCCGGCCGGGCCCGTCAGGTTCTTCACGAACGGAGCCGGCTTCCGCCCGGACCCGCCGGTGATCGTCCCGCCGTACGGCGTCGCCAGCCGCCGCATGCGCGGCTCGATGACGAAGCCGGAGTCGTGCATGCCCAGCGGCTCCAGCACGCGCTCCTTCACCAACTCCTCGAACGGCCGCCCGTTGAGCCGCGCGACGAGATGCCCCAGCAGCGCGAAGCCGCCGTTCGAGTAGACGATGCGCTGCCCCGGCGCTCGTATCGTCCGCATCCCCGCGACGACATCCTCCAGTGTCTGCGGCAGCCGCAATCCGCCGACCGCGTGCGCGAACACCGGGTTCCCGTACTCCAACCCCTTCCACGACACCGGCAGCCCCGACGTGTGCGTCAGCACGTGCCGGATCCTTACGTCGCGCGCCGGCACGCCCTTCGCATCGAGCACGCGTGTGCGCGCATCAAGGTGCTGGTTCACCGGATCGTCAAGCCCGACGCGCCCGGCGTCGACTTCCTGCATCAGCAAGGTCGTCGCAAGCAGCTTCGAGATGGACGCCGCGCGAAACAGCGTGCCCGCAGTCACGCGCTCACCGCGCTCGATGTTCGCGTGGCCGAAGTACCCTTCGAAACGTACGCCGTCGCGGTCGAATGCGACGACCGCCGCACCCGCGATGTCGGCCCGCCGCCGTTCGGTCTCGATGTATGTCGCGACCTCCGCCGGCATGACGGACGTAGCGGATAGCGATGACGACAGTACCATGTACCCCTCCCGGATGATTCTGCGAGCCCGCGCGTAGCGGCATCGCGCTCCGATTATGTGCCGTAGCCACGTGCGCTTTCAGCCATTGCGCCTTGCAGTTTTCGAAGCACGATCGCCGCGCACGCTCGAAGGGCCGCCGTTTCCGCGCGCGCTCGGCAGTCCGCTACTATGAGGACGCGTTGCCGGATCGTTCAATGGTAGGACAGCGGCCTTTGAAGCCGTGAATCTAGGTTCGAATCCTAGTCCGGCAGCCACCCCCACCGGAAAGGACCTCCGCATCGCCGAGCCGCAGGCCGCCGCAGTGAGCACCATCGACCTCCAACACGGCCGCACACGCGCGCTCGTCGTCCCCGAAGCCGGCGGACGCCTGCACCAGCTCGAGATCCACGACGGCCGCCGCTGGCTCCCGCTGCTCCGCGCGCCTGCCGATCCCGCCGCCGCGCTCGCCGAACCGCTCGCCTGGTCGTCGTTCCCAATGCTGCCGTGGGCGAACCGCATCGACAGCGCGCGCTTCACGTGGCGCGGCCGCCTGTACGCCCTCACGCCGAACCTCGAAGGGCACGCCATCCACGGCCTCGGCTGCTTCCGTCCCTGGACCGTCGAGGCGGTCTCGGCGCGTTCTTGCCGCCTCTCCCTCGACTTCGGAGCCGCATGGCCGTTCGGCGGCCGCGCTGCGCAGGAGATGAGACTGCTCGACGACGGCATCATCCAGCGCATCGAGATCCATGCGACGCGCGATGCCTTCCCCGCCGGCGCCGGCTGGCACCCGTGGTTCCGCCGCGATGTCCGGCCGGGGCAGGGCGTCCGGTTGTTCGTCGATGCCGCGCAGGTGTACGAGACGGCGGACATGATCCCCACCGGCTCGCTCAAACATGCGGTGCGCGATCTCGATCTCCGTGACGGCGCGCCCATCGGCCGCCGGCGCATCGACGCGTGCTACCGCAATCCGCGCGGCCCCCTGCGCATCACCTGGGGCGATGTCGAACTGACCATGGAGCAGTCACCGAACGTCGCGCACGCCGTCGTCTACACGCCGCGGCACGCCGTCTGCCTCGAACCCCAGACCTGCGCGATCGACGCCTTCAACCTCGAGGCGCAGGGCATCGAGGGCGCCGGCGTCGAGATCGTCGAGCCGGGGCGCCCGCTTATCGCCTGGACGGCGTGGCGCTGGCGCGCTGGCGTGGAGTCGCACAGTGCGGCCGGTGGCGGTACCCTGACGTGATTGCACGGCCCTGATCTACGGAGTGAGTCATGGACCTCTTCCTCGTCCGCCACGGCGAGTCCGATATCCCGCCCGACACGTTTCAGGACGACTTCCCGCTCTCCGAACTGGGCCGCAGGCAGGCGGCCGAGATGGCGAAGCGCTTCCGCGACCTCCGCATCGATCACCTGATGACCACCCCCTACCTCCGAACCGCCGAAACGGCCGAGGCGATCGCCGCCGTCGCCGGCATCACCGCGATCGAAGAGCCCGGCCTGGGCTCCTTCCGCGCCGGCGGCTTCCACGACGTCCCAGTCTCGAAGGCGCGTGACGCCTATCCGGAGTGGTTCGAGAAGACGTACCCGCTCCAGAGCTACGAACTCGCGGGTGGCGAGAGCGCGGCCGCGTTCTTCGAGCGCGTGACGGAGGCGTTCATCGAGAAGGTCTGGGAGCGTTACAGCGAGACGCGCGACCTCAACGTCGTCGTCGTCTGCCACGAGGAGACGATCAACGCCCTCCTCCACCACTTCCTCGGCCTCACGTTCACGGGTTTCCAGACGTTCAAGCTCGACCACACGTCGATCACTCGCCTGAACAGCCGCCAGCACCGCCCGCGCGTCACCGCCGTCAACGACATCGCGCACCTCGTGCTGGCCGGACTGCCCGTTGGCGCATCCGGCACCGGCCGCGCCGCCGCCAGCTGATTCGCCGCCTGCCAGCAACCCTCTAACAGCACGCTGAAATGAGTCTGCGCCCGAAGCGTGGGCGCAGGGACGGAGGCGCAGGTACCGGGATTGTGGCGCGGGTGCCGGGATCGTGGCGCGGGCTTTTCAGCCCGCACGAGGCGACTTCACCAGAGCGGTGCATCCCTCACATCAACGGATTCCAGCAGCCTGCTCGTCAGCATCCCCAACCATGCCACAGATCGCGCCGTAGCAGCCGATGCTATCGGCAGAGCGGCCGCGCCGGGAAGCAGTCCCCCGGGCCCTGGCGGCGCCGCCTTCCCACCCGTGTGGGGGAGCAAATGACCTCGCCAATCAGCGAGGTCGTTTTCTTGCCTGGCCCGCCCGGAAGTGCTCGCGCAGGCACCTTAGGTTCTTGGTTCTAAGTTCTTGGTTCTACTTCGCCAGCAGCGCGTCGTTGTCGTACAGCTTCACTACCCGCACCGCGCCCTTCGGCCCCACCTCCAGGCACAGCCCGCACAGGATGCACTCGTCGAGGTTCTTCTCAACAATCGCGACGCGCCCGCCGGCGCCGGCCGCGAAGATGTCCACCGGGCACACGCCCGCCAGCTTCTTCACAACTTCCACATCCGATGCCGCCGCCTCATCGACCTCGACGCGGATGAACATCCCCGAACCCGTCGCCACTGCTCCCATAATTCTCTCTCAGATCCAATCTACGCCCGAAACCGCTCCCGAGTCACCAGCGACTAGCGACTAGCGACCAGCCGCCAGGCGACCAGCAACCAGCCCCGGGATGTCCGCGATCTCTTCCGCCACCGAGATGCCGGCGTCCTTCATCCGCGCGATCTTCTCCGCGGTCGTGTCCGCCTTGCCCTCGACGATCGTCCCGGCGTGCCCGAAGCGCATCCCCGGCATCTCGTCCATGAAGCGCCCCGCCATGAACGCCACGATCGGCAGCCGCGACTTCGTCTCTTTCACGTAGCGCGCCAGTTGCGCCTCCATCGGCCCGCCCGGCTCCGAGTAGATGACGATCGCCTTCGTCTCGGGGTCCGCCTCGAACAGCGGCATCAGCTCCGCGTACGTCGATCCGACGATCGCGTCGCCGCCGATGCTCACCGCCGTGCTCTGTCCCAGTCCCGCCGCCGTCAGCGCGTTCGATATCTCCGTGGTCATGCCGCCCGAGCGCGACATCACGCCGATCGGCCCCGCCGTGTACGCGCGCCGAGCCGCCACCGCCGAGCCCCCCATACCGCCGACGCGCGTCTTGCCCGGCGACATTACGCCCAGGCAGTTCGGGCCGATCAGCCGCGCCCCGTACCGGTTCGCCAGCTCGATGATCTGTGCGACCTCCAGCCGCGGGATGCGCTCCGTCACGATCACCAGCAGCTTCACGCCGTTCTCGATCGCCTCGAACGCCGCGTCGCGCACCGCCGCCGGCGGCACCGTCAGCACCGACGCGTCGACGCGCTGCTTTGCCGTGATCTCCTTCACGGTGTCGTACACCGGCACGCCATGCACATCGCGCCCGCCGCGGCCCGGCGTCACGCCGCCCACGACCTTCGCGCCGTAGTCCAGGCACTCGCGCGTCATGCTCACGGCCTCGCGCCCGGTGATCCCCTGGATGATGAACGTCGTGTTCTCGTCGACGAGTATCGACATCTACGCTCCCGCCTTCACCTTCTCCACCGCTCGCCGCGCGGCCTCTGACATCGGCACCGTGCGGTCCGCGTACTCGACGCCGTACTTCTCCAGGATCTTGAACCCGTCATCTTCCCACGACCCCGGGATGCGGAAGATCGCGATCTTCTCCGCCGGGTCATACCCCGACTCGATGACGCCCTTGATCACGCCGCGCGCCACCATGTCCACGCGCGTGTTGCTGACGACGTTCATGATCACGCAGATCTTCTCGACGCCCGGCTTGCTCAGGATCAGCTTGGTCAGTTCGCACGCCTTCTTGACGCTCGGATTGCCGCCGATCTCGCAGTAGTTCGCCGGCCTGCCCCCGTGCTTCCGCAGCGCATCGAAGATCGTCAGGCTGCCGCCCCCGGCGCCGATCACGCACCCCAGGTTGCCATCGAACTCCACCACCCGTCCCGCGACGCCGCGGTGGTCCGACGCGTCGACCTCGGCCCCGCGCAGCTCGAACGGCGTCGGCGGCCGCGCCAGCCGCGTCTCGTCGTCGCCGATGCCAAGCTCGGCCAGCAGCGCCTTCTGCTGCTCGCGCGCCTCTTCCTCCATGTCGCAGTGCGAGTCCAGCGCGATGAAGCTGCCGTCCTCGAGTTGCGCCAGCGGGTTGATCTCGGCCAGCGTCAGCCCGTACGTCAGGAACGCCTTCGCCACCCGCGCGACGATGCGCGACAGTTGGTTCAGCTCGTTGCCCGAGATCCCGAGCGACGCCACCAGCTCTTTGAACTTGAACTCCTGCAGCGGCTGAAACGTCGAAAAGTGCACGCGCGCGACGTGTTCCGGGTGCTTCTCCGCCACTTCCTCGATGTCGATGCCGCCCATGTCGCTGAAGATCGCCACCGGCAGTTTCGCGATCGCGTCGTAGATGACGCCCGCGTAGTACTCCTTCTTCACCGGCGCCTTCGACTCGATGAGCACGTTGCGCGGCATCTGCCCGTTGATCTCGAGCTTCAGGATGTGCTCCGCCGCCGCACGCGCCTCATCGACGCCCGACGCGAACTTCACGCCGCCCGCTTTCATGCGGCCGCCGCTCAGCACCTGCGACTTCAGCACCAGCTCGCCGCCGACCTCGCCCGCGATCCGCACCGCCTCGTCGACCGTCGTCGCCGTCCCGCCCTTCGACGTCGGCACCCCGGCCTTGCGCATCAGCGCCTTCGCCTCAAACTCGTAGAATCTCATGCAGCGCTCCGCAGACGTTAGGTTCTAGGTTCTAAGTTCTAGGTTCTGGTCGCCCTCAGGCGACCCTCCCCATCACTTCCAGAATGTCGTACCCCGACACTTCCTTCGACTTCGCCGAAAGCTCCGCCAGGTACTCTGCCGAGACCTTGCCCGCCTGCACGGCCTTCGCCAGGTCCATCAGCATCCCCTTCGTCGTCGCCTCGTCGTAGAACTCGCCCGTTTCCGGGTCCGCGATCGAGCCGCCCCCCAGCCGGTGGTACACCTCGAGCGATCGCTTCGTCCGCTCGATCGTCTCGTCGTCCGGCGTGAAGACCTCGTTCGCGATCTCCGCCTGCTGCGGGTGGATCACCCACGTGCCGTCCATCCCGAGGTCGCGCGAGCCGATGTTCTTCTCCCGCAACTGCTCCTTGATCAGCGTCGCCTCGTCCGCCGACGTGTCCGGCCGGATCAGCCGCAGGAACGCGTTGTCAATCACGTGCAGCGCGGCCGCCTTCGCCGCCACCGCCGTCGCCTGCTTCGCGTAATGGAAGTTCCGGTTCTGGTTGTCGATCATCTCCCGCACGCCCATCGTCGAGCTGAAGTCGGCGATGCCGAAGATCAGCCCCGCCATGCGCGTCGATGCCGTCGCGATCTTGTACGCGTTGACCACAGCCAGCGGAGTCTCGATCAGCGCCTCGATCTGCACGTGTGTCGTCCACCCGCCCTGCTCCTCCAGCGCATCCAGCAGCCGCGACAGGTGGACGATGTCCTCCGGCGTCTCCGTTTTCGGCAGGATGATGCCATGAAACCGGTCCGGCGCGCCGAGCATGATCGCCTGCACGTCGCCGAGGAAGTACTTCGACCGGATGTTGTTCGGCCGGATAGCGACCACCTTCGTGCCGAAGTCGATCGTGTTCAGCGCCTCGACCAACGTCTTGCGGCTCGCGTCGCCCTTGAACTCGTACGGACACGCGTCCTCGAAGTCCGGCATCACGTGGTCGACCGGGGCGCCCGCCGCCTTTTCGTTCATCTTCAGCGTGTGACACGGATACGTCAGCTCCGTCCGCGGAATCACGATCCGCCCCTGCTTCTGCATGATGTACATCGATTAGCTCCCTTCGGTCGCAGAACCTAGAACTACGAAACTAGAACCGGTCGTTCGGCCAAGCTGGTTCTTGGTTCTTAGTTCTAGGTTCTCCGGCGCCCCAGGCGCCGGCCCGGTTCTTGGTTCTAGGTTCTAGGTTCTGCGCTGACCGGCGCAGCCGTCAGCGCCCGCGCGATCACCTTCAACTCCAGCGTCGCCTTCACGCCCTCGAAGATCGGCAGCACCTGCGCATCGGCCACGTAACGCGTGATCCGATCCTCTTCCGCGTAGCCCCAGCCCCCGTGCAGCAGCTGCGCCTCCTGCGTCACCCACACCGCCACATCCGATGCGAACAGCTTCGCCATCGCCGGACCGAGCGGCGCCCGTGCCTTCGCGTCCGTCGTGCGCGCCACGTCGTACGTGAGCTGCCGCGCCGCCGCGATGCGTGTCGCCATCAGCCCGATCTTGTACTGCGTCAGCTGATACTCGCCGATCGGCTTCCCGAACTGCGACCGCTGCGTCACGTACGCGCACGCCTTCTCGATGCCCGCCTGCGCCACGCCGAGCGCGCGCCCGCCGGTCTGCAGCCGCCCGATAGCGAAGCCGCCGAGCGTCAGGTAGAAGCCGCGCCCCTGCCCGCCATCTTCGCCGACCAGGTTCTCCGCCGGCACGAAGAAGTCCTCAAAGTTCAGGACGAACGAGTGCATGCCGCGATACCCAGGCGTCGGGATCGCCTCGCCCGTCACCACGCCGCCCGTCTCCTGCCGGTATTCGAACTTGTGGCCGTCGAACGCGCCCTTCGGGACGATGAACAGCGACAGCCCCGCGTAGCCCTTGCTCGCGTCAGCGTCCGTGCGCGCCAGCAGCGCCAGCACGTTGGCGCGCCCGGCGAACGTGCACCACGCCTTCGCGCCGTTGATCAGCCAGCCCTGTCTCCCGCCGGCCTCGCCCGGCGTGGCCTTGCACTGCACCGACGCCACGTCCGACCCCACGTCCGGCTCCGTCACGCCGATGCCGACCAGCACCTCGCCCGATGCCAGCCGCGGCAGCCACGTCTGCTTCTGCGCCTCCGTGCCGCCTTCGAGCAACGCGCGCGTCAGGATCTCCGATCGCGTCAGCAGGCTGCCCGCGATCAGCGACGCCGCCGAAAGCTCCTCCGTCAGCACGATCATCGTCAGGTAGCCCATCTCCGTGCCGCCGTACGTGTCGGGCACGGAGCTACCGAAGAACCCAAGTTCCGCGAACTGCTTGATCAGCGATTCCGGCACCAGCAGGTCGTCGCGATGGATCCGGTCCGCCAGCGCGATGCCGTCTTCCTCGCGCATGATCTCCTGCTTGGCGAACTGCCGCGCGAACGCCCGCGTCGATGCGGCGTCGTCGTTGTCGAGATCGACGGCGTTTAGCCCGCGCGCTTCGATCACGCTCGCGCCGATGCGCCGCAGCCGCGCGTCGTCAAGACCGGCGCGGATCAGCGCCCGCACGTCGTCGCCGGGCGCCGGCAGGTCGGCGAAGTCCGCTGGATGCGCCTCCCGCAGCCCGAGCATCTTGTGCACGACCTCGGCGGCGTACGCGAACGCCTCGTCCTCGCTGACGGCATCGGCGCGGCCCGCGCCCGCCAGCCGCTCCGCGTAGCCGACCAGCGCGCGCGCGGCACGCGCTTCGGTCGCCAGCACCGCCAGCCGCTCGCACAGCACCTGGTGGTCGTCGATGTTCGCGCCCGCCTGCGTCAGCTCCGCCGCGCGCGCGATCGCCGCCTCGGCCAGCGCGTCAGCTTCGCCCGCGAGCCGGTGCGCCGCTTCGAGCGCGCCTGCGGTGGTGGCCTCAGATGCCATCAGTCATCCCCTCGAGCCGAGATTCGCCGGCTTCCCCGGCCGGCGCCACATTCTACGTTGGCCGCCGCTTATGTTCATCCCCGCCAACTATTCCACCCGAACCCCGCAGCCAAGGGCTCCCGTGGACGGAGATGAAGCCAACCCGCCTTCCCCACAATCTGTGAAATCGGTGAAATCTGTGGTTCCCGTCGCCTCACGAACTGTGAACTGTCAACTGTGCACTGAAGACTTCGGAACCAGCGCCACGTAGTCCAGATCCAGCACGACGTTCCCGTGATACCGCTCCCGCCCGTCGTCCCCCGCCACCTTCAGCGGCACGTCCTCCCGCGACGGATCGGCGTTCTTGACAGCCACCAGCCGCAGCCGCAGCGCTCCCAGGTCGTCGCGCCCAAGTTCGATGCGCTCCAGCACGTCCGTCCACGCGAACAGCGTGTCGCCCGCGAATGTCGGGTTCGTGTGCGATCCCCCGTTCCACGCCGCGATGCCCACGACGTTCTCCAGCCCGTCGAACGACAGCGCGTGCGCCACCGAGATGATGTGGCCGCCGTACACGATGCGCCGCCCGTGCCTCGACGACTGCTGCTGGTACTGGTTGAAGTGCACGCGCGCTGTGTTCTGGTACAGCCGCGTCGCCATCTGGTGCTCCGCCTCCTCCAGCGTCATCCCCTGCGGATGCAACAGGCGCTGGCCCGCGGCGTAGTCCTCCCAGAACAGCCCGCCGCCCGTCGCCGATGCGTCGAACTTCGCGATGCGCGGAAAGTCGACGTGGTCCAGCGACGCCGACGCCGGCATCTCGGGCGCGCTGTCGGCGCCGGTGGGCGTGCCGGGGTCGCGCTTGTTCACCATCACCCAGCGATAGAACTGCAGCACGCGCTCGTCGCGCTGGTTGAACCCAACCGTCCGCACCCAGACGACGCCCGTGTCGCCCTTCGACGTCTCCCGCCAGCCGAGCGTCTCCGTCTCGGCGCGCAGCGTGTCGCCCGTGAACACCGGCCGCAGGAAGCGCAGGTCGGCATACCCCAGGTTCCCCGGCGAGTTCAGCGAGATCTCCCCCACCGTGCGCCCGAACACGATGTGGAACACCAGCAGGTCGTGCACCGGCGAGCGCTCGAATCCGAGCGTGCGCGCGAACTCGTCCGAGCACCGCAGCGGCTCCCGGTCCCCCGTCAGCGCGATATACAGCGCGACGTCGCCCTCGGTGATCGTCCGCGGCACCGGGTTAATCAGCCGCTGCCCCGGCCCCAAGTCCTCAAAGAAGTTCCCGCCGAGTTTCATGTCAGCTCTCAGTTCACAGTTGCCCGATGGGCGAAGCCCCGGGATTTATACCGGCCGACATCAATACACGCACGGCGCGCGCCTCAAGAGAATTCCGGCCTAGATTCATTTCTTAGGTTAACTTTAGCGCCAAACAGCACATCGGTTCTGCTGATATGGTAAACTGCCATACTCGCTAATCGAAAGGGGAACTCCAAATGGTCAATGTCACTTCCCGCCCCGTAGTGGATGTCGAAGGGCTTCTGAGCCAAGTAGCAGAGGAGCTGCAATTGCCTGCCTCCCTGCACGCCGAGGCGCGTCGGCGCTACGACGCACTCGCGAACTACCTGGCTTCGGGACCGCTCGCGCGACTGGCGCCGGAGGTTTACGCCCAGGGATCGTATCGCATCGGAACCACGGTTCGACCAGTCCGCGACGACGAATTCGACCTGGACTTTGTGGTGCAGCTAATCGTCGATCCGGAGACGAAGCCACTCGACCTGTTCGACACTGTTGCCCGCGTGGTAGAGGCAAGCCCGCGCTATCGCCCGATCGCCGAGAGGCGTGCCCGCTGTATTCGACTTCGGTATGCGGACGAATTCCACATGGACATCGTACCGGCGATGCCCGATCGCCAAAAAGGTGGCACTACCATCCAGATCCCTGATCGAGACCTCGGACGCTGGCAATCCACCAACCCGAAAGGCTACGCATCATGGTTTGCTGACCAAGGCAGCATGCGAACGCTCTCGAAGGCGGCTTCCGTAGAGCCATTGCCAGCTCCTGCGTCGGCGAGTGCCAAGAACGCTCTTCAGATAGCGACACAGCTCGTCAAGCGCCACCATCAACTTCACGTCGAAGAGGAGCATCTGCGAACGCCGTCGATAGTGCTCACCACGATCACTGCGGAGTCGTCGTTCGGCGAGAGCGTGGCCGACCGCTTCGAGCAAGCCATAGGCGGTCTCGAACGCTACACCGGCGCGCCTGCGGCCATCCGCAACCCGGCCAACAGAGACGAGATCATCTCCGAGAAATGGGCCGATGCAGAGGTCTTCGCCTCCTATCGCAAGAGTGTCGAGTTGTTGCGGAGCCAATGGACGACATTCATAGAGGCGTCCGGTCGCGGGTATATCGACGCGGCCGCAGTCCTCAAGGAGATGTTCGGTGAATCCGTGGTGACGCGCGCCGCGAAGAGTCTGGCGGAGCGAACCCAACGGGCGCGCATGACGGGCAATCTGGCAACTGCGCCCGCTGGCGTGCTAGTTAGCACAGCTAGTGCGACCCAGTCGCTGCGGGCCAACCGACCACACACGTTCTTTGGAGATTCGTGATTGAACGCGCGCTCGCCAAAAGCCATCACCCTCTCGCAGCAGGCCGCCCTCATCGGCCGCTGGCCGACTTGGATGGCCGTCAGTAATGGCAGAAACCTCAGAGCTCGCGGGATGATTCGTCCGACCGCGCTCTCCGTGGCGTATGAAGTCGAGATCGTATCGACACCGTTTGGCCCGCCACGAGTGAGAGTGCTATCGCCACCGCTCCGGTCGATAGAGGGCCGCAGGTCGCCGCACATGTACAAAGACGGCACTCTCTGCCTCTATCATCCGCGATATCACGAGTGGGATCCGAGTGACAGGATCGACTCGACGATCCTCCCATGGACATCGGAGTGGCTGTACTTCTACGAAACGTGGGTGATAACGGGCGGCGAGTGGCTAGGTGAGGGCGAGCACCCTCAACGGAAAAAGCCAAAGGTGGCTACGCCCAACGCTTCGCGCCACCAGGCGAAGTGATCGCGCACCGCGGCGACGTATCCCTCCACTTCCTCCTGTATGTCAATCTTCAGGTCACCAACATTCATGTCTCCGCCGGTCTCCGGCGATGGCGCCTCCCACGCGCATCTCAGGTGTTCAGCCGTGCGAAGCTTCGTTGCCTCGACGAGGCGCTCATACGCCCGGTGTACATCGCTGCTCTCAATTCGGAGCCAGCTTCTGTGCAGGTACAACGTCTCCTGAAGGTCGCTCATTCCCGCCGCGATGGCATGCTTCGCTTCCTCGCCGGGCCGTCGTCGCGCAACTCTGTAGGGCAGTTCAGCCCAGCGGTAGACATCTGCCAGGGCCTGTGAAAAAAGCGCTCGCTTTGCATCGCGACGACTCGCAAGCTGTTGCCCGAGATAGACCAAGAACGCAGCGAAGGCGCCCACGCTTGCGACAATGACAGGCACTATCACCGCACCCGTCGTGGAAAGGATCATGAGCGGAGTCTAGCATGGAGCGCTACACGACCTACGGCACCAGAACCCGCCGATCCTCCGCCCGCGGCCGCGCCCCGAACCGCCAGGTAACATCGCACGCTGACGCGCGCCGCTATGACTTCGCCCCCCCCACTCCCCCTACAATCGCCCCTGCCGTCCTCCAGCCCGCGCCAGACGCGCGTCAGGCCGGTTTGATTGGCCTCGGTACAACGCAATCAATGGAAATCAAATGGAATCAAACGCCAGCTTCGCCCGCCGCCCATCACCACCAAATCCAGCTTCACCAGAGAGCCCGCGGGGAAAAACACGAAAAGACAATACGCAATCAAACGGCGAGCCACCGCCACCTGCGCATCCCCGGTTCTTGGTTCTCGGTTCTTGGTTCTGCGCCCGCAGCGCGCCCGCGCAGCGGGCGCTAGAGCGCCATCGCTTCGCGCTGCTCGCCCCACGCCGCGCGCAGCCGCGTGCAGATCTCGCCCAGCGTCACGTACTGCTCCACCGCCTCGATGAGCAGCGGCATCATGTTCTCGTCGCCGCGCGCCGCATCCTCGATCCGGCGCAGCGCCGCGTCCACGCGGCCGTTGTCGCGCCCCGCGCGCAGCCGCGCGAGCTGCTGCTTCCGGCGCTCCCCCACCGTGATGTCGTGCTGATGCAGCCCCGTCGGCGGCGCCTCGTCATCGACGAACTCGTTGACACCGACCACGACCTTCCGGTGCGCCTCGATGTCCCGCTGGATGCGGAACGCGTTCTCGTGGATCTCCTGCGCCTGGAAGCCGCGCTCCACACCCGCCAGCGCGCCGCCCATCTCGTCGATGCGCCGCACGTAGTCCAGCGCGTCGCGCTCCACCTCGTCGGTCAGATGCTCGATGTACCACGACCCGGCGACGGGGTCGATCGTGTCGCCCACCCCCGTCTCGTACGCGATGATCTGCTGCGTGCGCAGCGCCAGCTCCGCGGCGTGCTGGCTCGGCAGCGAGAGCGCCTCGTCGTAGCTGTTCGTGTGCAGCGATTGCGTGCCCCCCAGCACCGCCGAGAGCCCCTGCAGCGCCGTCCGCACCAGGTTGTTGATCGGCTGCTGCGCCGTCAGCGTCGCGCCGCCGGTCTGCGTGTGGAAGCGCAGCATCATCGACCGCGGGTCCTTCGCGCCGAACCGCTCCTTCACCACCTTCGCCCACACGCGCCGCGCCGCGCGGAACTTCGCGATCTCCTCCAGGAAGTTGCTGTGGCAGGCGAAGAAGAACGCCAGCCGTGGCGCGAAGTCATCGATCTTCAGCCCGCGGTCGAGCGCCATCTGCGTGTACTGGATCGCGTTGGCGATGGTGAAGCCCACTTCCTGCGCCGCCGTGCACCCCGCCTCGCGCATGTGGTAGCCGCTGATGCTGATCGTGTTCCACGTCGGCAGGTTCTCGTTGCACCACGCGAACACGTCCGTGATCAGCCGCAGCGACGGCCGCGGCGGGAAGATGTACGTGCCGCGGGCGACGTACTCCTTCAGGATGTCGTTCTGCGTCGTGCCGCCGACCTTCGACAGGTCCGCCCCCTGCTTCTTCGCGACGGCGACGTACAGCGCCAGCAGGATCGCCGCCGTTGCGTTGATCGTCATCGATGTCGTTACGGTCTCCAGAGGGATGTCCGCGAACAGCGTCTCCATGTCCTCGAGCGAGCAGATCGACACGCCGACCTTGCCGACCTCGCCCTCGGCCATCGGGTCGTCCGGGTCGAAGCCGATCTGCGTCGGCAGGTCGAACGCCACGGACAGCCCCGTCTGCCCCTGCGACAGCAGGTACTTGTAGCGGCGGTTCGACTCCTCGGCGTCCGAGAAGCCCGCGTACTGCCGCATCGTCCAGAAGCGGCCGCGGTACATCGTCGGCTGCACGCCGCGCGTGAACGGAGCCTCGCCCGGGAACCCGAGCCTGTCGAGGTACTCGAACCCATCGAGATCCGACGGCGTATAGAGCGGTTGCACCGGCTTCCCGGCCGACGTCTCGAACGGGACGTCGCGCTCCGGCTGGGGCTTGCTGTTCTCGTTAGCGGCCATGGGGGAAGGATATGGAGCCGCCGGAGCGCGGTCAACGTAACGGCGCTTGACGGCCGAAGTCCGCGAACGCGCCCCGCTACTCGACCAGGAGCCGCCCCTCCATCTCGGGATGCAGCTTGCAGTAATACGGGAATTCACCGCGCCGGTAGAAACTCAGCGTCGATGCTCCGCCGTCCTGCAGCACGCCGGTGTCCCAGCTTTCGTCCTTCGCCGTGGCGGTATGCGGCGCGCCGTCGTGATTCGTGAATGTCACCCGCGCGCCCGCGGGTATCTCCAGCTTCCCGGGTCGGAAGGCGAAGTCCCGGATGTCGATGGTCTCGTCCGCGCCGCCAACGGCGACCGTCGCGTTTGGCACGCCCGGCTCACCAATGCGCATGCCCTGCATATGGTTGCCCGAATCCCACAGCCCCCAGGAGCCGTGCATGCTCACGGACATCATGAGCGTCCACGCGATCGCCAGGACGCCCAACCCCCCGGAGAGCGCGACGCCGATCGCGAGCGGCGACCAGCCGCTTCGAGACGTTCCCGTGTTCATGCCGCATATCGTAGTCCGCTGCAACGGATTCGTCGATAGGCGCGCGGCACGTGATTCTACGTGCTCATCAACCCGGTCCGGCGGCCGGACCTACCGGCTCGCCTCCCACGGATCCCATCCGGCCCCGCCGCCCTGCAGCTTCGATGGGTCGCCGAACACGGCACCCGCCTGCACTTCCGCCATCAGGTCCCGCCCCAACACCGCGCTTGCGCAGCCGATGCCGCCGTTCATCACCCCCGCGATCCCGTGCCCGAACATCGTGCTCGCGCCCGCCAGGTACAGCCCCGGGATCTCGGTCGCCGCCCCCGGGCGGTTCGGCCCGAACTGGTCGATTGCCATCTCGATCCCGTACGACGTGCCGCCAGTCGAAAGCGTGTACTTCTCCTGCGTAATCGGGCTCGCGGCCTCCTGCCAGATGATGTGCTCGCGCAGGTTTGGGATCACGCGCTCGGCGCCCTCGACCAGCATGTCGGCGAGCCGGTTCTTGAACGAGCGGTACTCCTGGTTCTGGTGGTACTTCTCCCCGGCGACCGGCCCCTCCTCCACCGCCCACAGCCGATGGTCCGGCGGCACGAGCGTCATCACTTCCAGGCTCGTATAGCCCTTCGGCGCGATCGCCTCCGTCTCCGGATCCTTCACCGACCCCGCCGTGATGAACATCATCAGTTCCGTCGGGACGTGTCCCTCCTGCGCCTCCTTGTACATGCCTTCGATGTCGAACGTGCCGTAGTACCAGTAGTTGGTGTTCGGCATCACGTCGCGCAGGTCGATGTCGAGGCCGAGGTAGACGCAGAACAGCGGCAGCGCCATGCGGAAGTCACGCACGCGCTTCGCCGTCTCCGCCGAGACGTGCTCCGGCCCCACGAGGTCCATGAAGGTGCGTTTCAGGTCGGCGTTCGACACCACGACCGGCGCGCGAAGTTCCTCCCCGCCCACAAGGCGGACACCCGCGGCGCGCCCGTCCTCGATGATGATGCGCTCGACCCGCACGCGCGTCCGCACCTCGCCACCGTTTGAGCGCACTACGTCGACGAGATGCGCGGGCAGCACCTGCCCACCGCCCTTCGGGTAGTACGCACCTTTCAGGTAGTGGTGCAGCAGCGACGTGTGCATCAGGACCGGCACGCGCGATGGCGGCACCGCATAGTCGCCGCCCTCACCCGCGAGGATTGCCCGCGACTTCTGCCCCAACCCGCATTCGTCGAACAGGTCGGCCAGGGGCCGCATGCCCCACTGCAAGAAGTTCGGCGCCTCTTTCGCGAGCCGCCGCAGATCCTCGGGCGCCAGGGGCAATCGCACCTTGCTGAACTCGTTGATCACGGCCTGCATGATGTCGAGGCAGCGGTGGATCCCCGTCTCGTCGTCGGGAAAGGTCGCGACCATGCGCTCCCGGTACTTGTCCCACCCCTTTGGGACCTTGAAGACGATGCCCGGGAACATCAGCGTGTCGAAGCCGTCGGGGTCCATCTCCAGGAACTCGATCTTGCCGCCGAGCCCCACGCCGCCCAGGATCGTCGGGATGCCGCCGCCCGGCCCGCAGTCGCCGATGTAGTGCACGCCGACGTCGAACTCGAACATCCGCTTACGGCGGAAGACGTGCGCGTTGCCGCCCGCCACGTAGTGCTGCTCCAGCACCGCGACGCGCTTGCCGTTGGCTGCGAGGTACGCCGCCGTCGTCAGCCCTCCCAGCCCCGATCCGATGACGATCGCATCCCACCCTGTCTCAGGCATGATCGCTCCTTCTCTTGCCGCGCGTGGCGCGATATCGGGCTATGGTAGCCGGATTGGATCGCGTGATGGAGTGCCGATCGGGCCAAATCTCGATTAGCGCCGCGAGCCGCCCTTACTTCATCAACTCGCGGCCGATGATCAGCCGGCGGATCTCCGACGTGCCGGCGCCGATCTCGAGCAGCTTCGCGTCGCGCACCAGCCGCCCCAGCGGCAGGTCGTTGAGGTAGCCGTAGCCGCCGTGGACCTGCATGGCATCGAGCGCGACGCGAGTCGACATCTCCGCCGCGAAAAGGATCGCGGCGGCCGCCTCCTTGTGCACCGGGCCGTGCTCGGCGCGCATCGCCGTCTGATACACCAGCGCGCGCGCCGCCTCGACCTGCGTGTACATGTCGGCGAGCTTCGCCTGGATCAGCTGGAAGCTGCCGATCGCCTGCCCGAACTGCTTCCGCTCCCGCGCGTAGCCCACCGCCAGCGCCAGCGCTTCCTCGGCGATGCCGATCGACTCGCCGGCGATGAAGACGCGCTCGACATCCAGCCCGCGCATCATCACCGCCACACCACCGTCGATCGTGCCGAGGACGTTGCGGCGCGGCACGCGGCAGTCTTCAAGCCGCAACTCCGCCGTCGGCGAGCCGCGGTGCCCGAACTTGTCGAGCTTTCGCGAGACGGAGAAGCCCGGAAAGTCCTTCTCGACGATGAACGTTGTGATGCCGTGCGCGCCCTTTTCCGGCGCAGTCTTGGCGTACAGCACGATGACGTCGGCGATCGAGCCGTTGGTGATGAACATCTTGGTGCCGTTGAGCACGAAGTCGTCGCCATCCGCCACGGCGGTCGTCGAGATGCCGGTGGCGTCGGAGCCGGCATCCGGTTCGGTGATCGCCAGCGCGCCGACCAGGGCGCCGGAGCAGAGGCCCGGCAGGTAGGCACGGCGCTGCTCCTCGGTGCCGTTCGCGTAGATGTTGTCGACGCAGAGGTTGGCGTGCGCGCCGTACGAAAGCGCTACCGAAGCCGACACCCGCGCCAGCTGCTCGATGATTAGCACCCCCGACAGCAGGTCCGCCCCCGCGCCCCCGTACTCCTTCGGCACGGTAACGCCGAGGATGCCTAGGTCGCCGAGGCGCTGGAACAGGTCGGGCGGGAACGCATCGTCGCGGTCGATGTCGTCGGCCACTGGGCCGAGTTCGCGGCGCGCGAAGGCAAGCACGGTGTCGCGTAGCAAACGGTGCTCGTCGGTCAGAAGTTCGCCGTTCATGACCCCCGGTATACGTCCGGCGGGGCGGTCGGGCAAGTAGTTCCAGCAAAACGCGGCGCAGACTGTAGTGACAAACCGGCTACAATAGCCGCGACGATCAGGATGGAGGCGCCGTTGCCCAGTCCAGAAACCCCCGGCTTCTCCGAGGCAGTCCCCGTCCTCAGTTCCACGCTCGACACAGGCACCGCGGAGTTCGAGGCGCGCCGTCTCGACATGGAGGCCGCCGTCGCCGAGCTCCGCCGCCGCGAAGCACTGGTGGGCGAAGGCGGCGGCGCCGACGCAGTCGAGCGGCACCGGTCACGCGGCAAGCTCACGGCTCGCGAGCGCGTCGAGCGCCTGATCGACCCGGCAACCGCATTCCTCGAGCTGAGCGCGCTCGCGGCGTGGGAGATGTACGGCGGCGATGCTCCGTCGGCCGGCATCGTCACCGGCGTCGGGCGCGTCTGCGGCCGCGAGACCGTCATCGTCGCGAACGACGCGACCGTAAAAGGCGGCACCTACTACCCCATCACCGTCAAGAAGCATCTGCGCGCGCAGGCCATCGCCGAGCAGAACCACCTGCCGTGCATCTACCTCGTCGACTCCGGCGGCGCGTTCCTGCCCCTCCAGGCCGATGTCTTTCCCGACCGCGAGCACTTCGGCCGCATCTTCTTCAACCAGGCGCAGATGTCGGCGAAAGGGATTACGCAGGTCGCCGCCGTCATGGGCTCCTGCACCGCCGGCGGCGCCTACGTGCCGGCAATGAGCGACGAGACCGTGATCGTCGATGGCGCAGGCACGATCTTCCTCGGCGGTCCGCCGCTCGTGAAGGCCGCCACCGGCGAAGAAGTCTCGGCCGAAGACCTCGGCGGCGCGCGCGTGCACACCGAGCGCTCCGGTGTCGCCGACCACCGCGCCGCCGACGACGAGCACGCGCTCGCGATCGTCCGCAGCATCATGGCGTCGCTGCCGGACACAAAGCAGCTGCCGTGGCCCGTGCTGTCACCCGAACCGCCGGCGTACGAACCCGCAGACCTCTACGGTCTGGTGCCCACCGACCCGCGGCACGGCTTCGAGGTGCGCGAGGTGATCGCGCGGATCGTCGATGGCAGCCGCTTCCACGAGTTCAAGGCCGCGTACGGTTCGACGCTCGTGTGCGGTTTCGCGCGCGTCATGGGGTTCCCCGTCGGCATCATCGCGAACAACGGCATCCTCTTCTCGGAGAGCGCGCAAAAGGGCGCGCACTTCATCGAACTGTGCGCGGCGCGGCGGTACCCGCTGGTCTTCCTGCAGAACATCACCGGCTTCATGGTGGGCCAGCGCTACGAGGCCGAGGGCATCGCCAAGCACGGCGCAAAGATGGTGATGGCGGTGGCGAACGCCGGCGTGCCGAAGTTCACCTTCGTCATCGGCGGCTCGTTCGGCGCCGGAAACTACGCGATGTGCGGGCGCGCGTACGACCCGCGCTTCCTCTGGGCGTGGCCAAACGCCCGCACGTCGGTCATGGGCGGCCAGCAGGCCGCCAGCGTGCTCCTCACCGTGCGCCTCGACGCGCTGCGCGCGCGCGGCGGCGATATGACGCCGGAGGAGCAGGAGGAGTTCACGCGCCCCACCATCGAGAAGTACGAGGCCGAGGGCAGCGCCTACTACAGCACGGCGCGTCTCTGGGATGATGGGATCATCGACCCCCTCGACACGCGCGCCGTGCTGGCACTCGGCATCAGCGCCTCGCTGAACGCCGCGATACCGCCGACGCAATTCGGCGTCTTCCGCATGTAGCATGAGCCAACACACCTACGTCGAGCATCAGCACAGCGGACCGATCGATACCGTGACGCTGCGCCGCCCCGAAGTCCACAACGCCTTCAACGAGCAAGTGATCGCCGAACTGGCGGCGGCATTCGACGCCGTCAGCCGATCGCCGGACACGCGCGTCGTCGTGCTGCAGGGCGAGGGCCGCTCGTTCAGCGCCGGCGCGGACCTCGACTGGATGCGCCGCGCCGCCACCTTCACCGAGGACGAGAACCGGCGCGACGCCGACGCCCTCGCGTCGATGCTCCGCGCCGTCGCCGAGTGCCCGTGCCCGGTCGTCGCGAAGGTGCGTGGCAACGCCTTCGGCGGTGGCGCGGGACTCACGGCGGCGGCGGACATCGCGATCGCCGGCGAGTCGGCGCGCTTCGCGTTCACCGAGGTCCGCCTGGGACTGGTGCCCGCCACCATCGCGCGGCACGTCATCCGCAAGATCGGCCCCGGACGCGCACTGCCGCTGTTCCTTACCGGCGACCGCATCGATGCCGCCAGTGCGCTGTCCATCGGCCTCGTACATCAAGTGGTGGAGGACGCCGCGGTCGACGCCGCCACAACGGAGATCACCGACGCGCTCCTTGCCGGCGGCCCGGACGCACTGCGCCTCTGCAAGGAGATCGTGCGCCGCGTCTCCGGCGATGACGCCGCCATCGACGCCTACGCCGCAGCCCTGATCGCGCGCGTGCGGGCCAGCGACGAGGGCCGCGAGGGCGTCGCGGCGTTCCTGGAGAAGCGGCGGCCCCGCTGGGCGCCGGAGCCCGATGTTTAAGAAGGTGCTCGTCGCCAACCGCGGCGAGATCGCCGTCCGCATCATGCGCACCTGCGAACGGCTGGCGATCCCGTCCGTCGCGGTGTACTCCGACGCCGATCGCGGCGCGCTGCACGTGAGGCGCGCTGCCGAGTCCGCCCGCATTGGCCCCGCTCGCGCCGCAAGCAGCTATCTCGACATCGGAGCCGTGATTGACGCCGCGGTCCGCACCGGTGCGGACGCCATCCATCCCGGCTACGGCTTCCTCTCCGAGAACCCCGCTCTGGCCGAGGCGTGCGCCGCCGCTGGCATCACCTTCGTCGGTCCGCCGGCGGCGGCCATGCGGCTGCTCGGCGACAAGTCTGCCGCGCGGCAACTGGCGGCGCGCCACGGCGTGCCGGTGCTACCCGGAGTCGACGCCGGTGCCCAGGACGACGCCTCCCTCGTCGAAGCCGCAGCCTCCGTCGGGTTCCCGCTCATGGTCAAAGCCGCCGCCGGCGGCGGCGGCCGCGGCATGCGTCTCGTGGCCACGACCGAGGCGCTGCCCGAGGCGCTCGCCAGCGCGCGCCGCGAAGCGGAGTCCGCGTTCGGCGACGGACGCCTGCTCATCGAGCGCGCCGTCATCGGCGGCCGCCACATCGAAGTGCAGGTGCTCGCCGACGCGCACGGCAACGCGGTCCACCTCGGCGACCGCGACTGCTCGGTGCAGCGCCGCCATCAGAAGGTGATCGAGGAAAGCCCCGCGCCGGGCCTCGACAGCAAGACACACGCCCGCATGGGCGCTGCCGCCCTTGCCGTCGTGCGCGCTGCCGCTTACGTGAACGCCGGCACCGTCGAGTTCCTCCTCGACCGCGACGGCGGCTTCTACTTCCTAGAGGTCAACACGCGCTTGCAGGTGGAGCATCCCGTGACCGAAATGGTCACCGCCCTCGATCTCGTCGAGTTGCAGTTGCGCGTCGCCGCGGGCGAGCCTCTACCATTCACGCAGGACGATCTCCGCACGTCGGGGCACGCGATCGAATGCCGCATCTGCGCCGAAGATCCCGCCCGCGGCTACATCCCGTCGAGCGGGCGCGTGTCCTACTTCTTCGCGCCGGACGGCGACGGCGTCCGCATGGATAGCGGCATCGAAACTGGGTCCCGCGTGCCGGCGGAGTACGACTCGCTGCTGGCGAAGCTCATCGTGCACGGCGCGTCACGCGAAGAAGCCGTCGCACGCTGCGCGCGCGCCCTCGCCGCCTGCACCGTCGACGGCGTCAAGACGAACCTCGCGCTCCTGCAGGCTGTGGTCGCGCACGACGCGTTTCGCACCGGCGCGGTGGACTTGGGCCTGCTGGAATCGATGCCCGCCGAATCGTTCGCCGCGCAACTGCCGGACGATGTCCTGCTGGCAGCCGCCGCGGCCGATGCCGGCCCGTTCGAGGAAGCGCGCGGCGGCGATCCGTGGGAGATGCTCGGCGCCTGGCGCGCGGCTGGCCGCGTCCGGCTGGAGTACGCCTACCACGGCCGCACGTTCGCCGTCGAGATGGAACGCGCCACCAGCCGCCGCTGGATCGCTACGATCGACGGCCGCACGCACAAGTTCGAGATCACCGCTGACGAGTCCGGCCACGTCATCGTCCGCACAGACAGCCGCGAATCGGCGTGGAGCGTGGAGCGCCAGCCGCTGCGCCTCGTGCTGCGCTGCGGCGCCCGGCAGTACACGCTCGGGCGCGTACGCCCGTCGAGCGCCGGGATGTCGCGCGCCGCCACCGGCCTGCACACCGGCGAAATGCTCGCGCCGATGCCGGGACGGGTCGTCCGCGTGCTGGTCGCCGAAGGCGACGCCGTCGTCGCGCGCCAGCCGCTGGTGCTGCTGGAGGCGATGAAGATTGAGCACATCGTCGAGTCGAGCGTCGATGGCGTCGTCCGGCTGGTGCGGTGCGAGGCCGGGCAGCGCGTCGCCGAAGGTGAGATACTGATCGAAGTCACGAGCGGAGCGGACGAGGGCAATGCGACTTCCTGAGCGCGTCACGATCACCGAGGTGGGGCCGCGAGACGGCCTGCAGAACGAAGACCTGATGCTCGACGTGGCGCAGAAGGTCGAGTTCATCGACCGGCTCGGCGCGTCGGGCCTGCGTCGCATCGAGGCAACGTCGTTCGTCAGCCCGAAGGCGATCCCCCAGATGAGCAACGCCTCGGAGGTGATGACGCAACTCAAGCGGCGCGCGGGCGTGACCTACATCGCACTGGTGCCGAACGAAGTCGGCGCCCGCAACGCCATCGCCGCGGGCGCGGATGAGCTCGCGACGGTCGTCTCGGCAAGCGAGACCCACAACCAGCGCAACGTGAACCGCAGCGTCGAAGAGTCGTTGAGCGGCATCGCCGCCGTGGCGCAGCTCGCGGCCGACGCCCGCCTTCCATGGTGCGGCTACGTATCGACCGCCTTCGGCTGCCCGTACGAGGGCGCCGTCGCGCCGGACTGCGTGACCGAGATCGCCGGCCGGCTGCGCGCCCTCGGCGCGTACGCCATCGCGCTCGGCGATACGGTCGGCGCCGGCGACCCGCGCGGCGTGTCAGCGCTCGTACGCCAGTTCCGCGAAGCGATGCCGGACGTGCCGCTGCGGCTGCATTTCCACGACACCCGCGGCACCGGCCTCGCCAACGTCCTCGCCGCGCTCGAAGAGGGCGCTGACAGCTTCGATGCCTCCATCGGCGGCCTCGGCGGCTGCCCGTACGCCCCCGGCGCGGCCGGCAACGTCGCGACGGAAGACCTCGTCTACATGTTGCACCGCATGGGCGTCGAGACCGGCATCGATCTCGCCGTGCTCGTCGACGCGTCGCGCTGGATCGAGGGCGTGGTCGGCCGCGCGCTGCCCGGGCGCGTCAAAGGCGCCGGCGAGGCCGCGCTGAAGAGCGCCTCATGATCGACAAGATCCTCGCCACCCCCGACGAGGCGCTGCACGACGTGCCCGACGGCGCGACGATCATGTTCGGCGGCTTCGTTTCGGCCGGCTCCCCCAGCAACCTCATCCTCGCACTGCAGCGGCGTGGCGCCACCGGTCTCACCGGCATCGCCAACAACATCGGCCTCGGCGACCTGCTCGATGTGCTCTGCGAGCGGCGGCAGCTCGCGAAGTTCATCGCCACGTTCGCGATCCGCGCCTCAGGAGGGCGCGCCAGCCGATTCGAGGAGCAGTACCGCAACGGCGAGGTCGAGCTGGAACTGGTGCCGCAAGGGACCTTCGTCGAGCGCATCCGGTCGGGCGGCGCGGGCATCGGCGGCTTTCTCACGCGCACCGGCCTCGGCACCGTCGTTCAGGAGGGCAAGCAGGTGCTGAATATCGACGGGGTCGACTACCTGCTGGAGCGTCCACTCCGGGCGGACTTCGCGTTCATCAAGGCGCATCGGGCCGACCGCCTCGGCAACCTGGAGTACCGCATGGCCGGTCGCAACTTCAACACCGCCATGGCCACCGCAGCCGATGTCGTCATCGCCGAAGTGGAGGAGATCGTCGAGCCCGGCGACATCGACCCCGAGAATGTCGGGACGCCCGCGGTGTACGTCGATCGCATCGTGCGCTGCGACCCCGTGCCCGTCCGGTGGGAGGGATAGCGCGATGGTGCAGGGGCTGAGCCGCGAACTGATCGCTCTCCGCGTCGCGCGCGAGCTGCGCGAAGGCATGGTGGTCAACCTCGGCATCGGCCTGCCCACGCTCGTCTCGAACTTCCTGCCGGAGTCCGAGCAGATCTTCCTGCAGGCCGAAAACGGCGTGCTCGGCTACGGGCGCATCAGCGACGCCGATTTCGACTCGGACCTGATCAACGCCGGCGGCCAGCCCATCACGCTGCTGCCCGGCGCCAGCTTCTTCGATAGCGCCGCTTCGTTCGCGATGATCCGCGGCGGCCACGTCGATGTCGCGGTGCTGGGCGGGCTCGAAGTGTCGGAGCGCGGCGACCTCGCCAACTGGTACCTCCCCGATCGCGGCGGCGGCTCGATTGGCGGTGCCATGGACCTTGCCTGCGGCGCCCGGAGGCTCATTGTCGCCATGACGCACACCGCCCGCGGCGGCCGGCCGCGTATCCGCACGCGCTGCGACTACCCGCTGACCGCCGTCGGCGTCGTCGACCTCATCGTCACCGACCTCGCCGTCATCGAGGTACATCCCGACGGGCTGCTCCTGACCGAGACCGCGCCCGGCGTCGATGCCGCCTACGTCCAGTCGCAGACGGAGCCGCACCTCCGCATCGCCCCGGACCTCCGGGAAATGGAACTCTAGCCGGACGCCGCGCCCGGCGCTGGGCCCCCATCCCACTCCGGAACCCCGCCCCTTCTCCCTCCCGCCGCAACGCTCCAGACGGCCCCTTCGGGCCCGGCATCCGGCACCTCTCCGTCCACCCTCGGGCATGTCTCGATATATGCGCCTTGGCCCATGTAATGCGCCTCTCGGAGAGCGATCATGAAGCCGACGAAGGGAACCAAGCCATGAACAGTCGTAGCCGGCGACATGGTGAGGCGAAGTCCCAGGCAGAGGTTCAGGAGGCGCGGATTGCATCGCAAGTCCGCCGCAACCTCCCGGTCCTGCTGGGTGCTGTCGCCATCGTAGGAGCGGGCCTCTGGTTCGCGGGCCTCATCCCCCCCGGCGGCGGCGAGCGCCACGAGGCCGCCCCCGCTTCCGTCTCCCAGTCCACGTCCAACCAGTCCACGTCCAACGGGACCACGTCCGGCCAGCTGCCGCGATTCGTGACCGCCGCCGGCTCCCGCGCCCAGGCGGCGTACGAGTTCGCCGCCGGAAACGGCGCCCAGCTCGAGTACATCCCCTGCTACTGCGGCTGCGGCGAACACTCCGGACACCGCAGCGTGCGCGACTGCTTCATCAAGCAGCAGACCCTCACCAGCATCACCTATGACAACCATGGCGCCGACTGCTACGTCTGCATCGAGATCGTCCTCGACGTCAAGGCGCAGCTCGGCGAAGGTCAGCCGCTCGCGGCCGTTCGCTCGTACATCGACGGTAAGTACTCGAAAGTGGGCCCTGGCACGGACACGCCGCTCCCGCCGGGAATGGAGGAGTAATGCTTTCGCAGCATCCGCCTTCGGGCATTCCGGATGGTCTCCCTCCCGATGAACTCGAACGCTGGTCGAACGAGCTCGTGGGGTTCCTGACCTCCGACCGCGTCCCCACCAGCTTTCGCGGCTGGGCGCACCGGCAGGCCGACCTGCTCGATGCCTACATGGCCTCCGCGAGCGACCTCGAATCGGACGGCGGCGCGGAAGAGGAGGACGGCGAAGGAGAGCCCGCCGCCCGCGCCGTCACGGCGCGGCAACAGGCGCCCCGGCCCGCAAAGGCCGGCGGTCGCCGCAAGATAGAATCGCGTCAGGGGACACTGACGCTGCAGCTTCCCGACCAGGCCGCCAAGCTCATCATGGGTGTCGTGATTGGCATCGTGGCCCTTGGCGCCATCTTCGGCGTGCGCGCGCTCACGAAGGAGGACTCGGCGCTCCCGACGACCGGCGGCGCGAACACCGGCGCCCCGCCGTTCGACCAGACCCGCGCCTCCGAGCTGGAAGCGCTTCTCGAGACGGATCCGACGAACCAGGAAGCCCTGTTCGAAATCGGCGAGATGAACTTCCAGGCCGCTCGCAACGAGGAGACCATCGTTTGGTTCACGAAGCTCGTCGAGCTTGACCCGAATCACACACATGCCATGACGGACCTCGGCACCGCCAGCTTCAACCTGGGCAAAGCCGATATCGCCAAGGAGTGGTGGAAGAAGGTGCTGGCCGTCGACGCCAACGACGTGCAGGCGCACTACAACATGGGGTTCGCCTACGCGAACGCGGAGCCGCGTGACCTTGCCGCCGCTGTGAATGAGTGGGAAACCGTCGTGAAGCTCGACCCCGCGTCCCAGCTGGCGCAGACCGCGAAGGTGCACGTTGAAGGCCTCAAGGCGGAGCTCAAGTCAGGCCCCACCACGGCTCCGGCCGGAGCAGCCCCGACGACCGTAGCGGCTCCGACCGCCGCGGCGCCGGCGCCGTAAGAAGGAGAGCGGGAACGTGGACGGCGAGAACGTCACCATCCTGGTCGCATTCGCAGCGGGCATCCTCTCGTTCGTCTCCCCCTGCGTCCTGCCGCTGGTTCCGGTCTACGTCGCGCACATGGCCGATGTCGCCGTCGAAGGCCCGGGAGGCTCACATCGGCGTCTCGTCCCCGCGATGCACGCATCCGTGTTCGTCCTGGGATTCACACTCGTCTTCGTCGCGTTCTGGGTGTCGATCGGCCTCGTCGGGTTCGCGCTGCGCGACAACGCGCAGTACATGCGGCAAGCGGGCGGCGCGATCCTCGTATTCATGGGGTTCCACCTGGCCGGCGTCATCAACCTCGGCTTCCTGAACCAGGAGCACGTGTTCAACGGCAAGCTGCGCCAGCGCTCCGGAATCCTCCGCTCATTCTTCCTGGGTCTGATCTTCGCCGCCGGCTGGACGCCCTGCATCGGCCCCGTCCTCGGCGCGATCATCGGTCTCGCCTCCTTCGACGGCGAATCCGCGCGGGGGACCATGCTCCTCGTCGCCTACTCGCTCGGACTCGGCGTCCCCTTCATCGCCGCCGCCATGGCCGTCGATACCGTGACGCGCCCGCTCAAGCAGGCCCGCATGCTCCGCATCGGCGTCCCGATCGTCAGCGGCGTGCTCGTCGCCGGCATCGGCTTCCTGATGCTAACCAACTCGCTCGTACAAATGCCTCAGTACTTCGACTGGGGTGGAGGTCCGCGTGGCTAGGAGCCGTGACATGGAAGCAACGCCGGCAGCCCCAGGAACCACGCGAGTGACTTCAACGTCGCCGTGGCTGAGCAACCCCACGGGGCAGCTCTGGCACACCCTGACCTCGGTCCGGCTCGCGCTCATCCTGATCCTGCTCATCGCGCTCGCCACGCTGGCCGGCACGCTGCTCGACCAGGTCCCACCCTCCGTGGCCGGCGATGCCGTCGCCTACAACCGCTGGCTCGAGGGCCCGCGCGCCCGCTACGGCGTCTTCACCGACACCATGGCGCACCTGCAGCTCTTCCGCGTCTTCAGCTCGATCTGGTTCCGCGGGCTCATCGCCCTGCTCGTCGCCAACATCATCGTCTGCACGGTGAACCGCTGGAGCAGCATTCGCGCCCAGGTGTTCGCCCCCCGCGTCCGCATGAATCCCGCATACTTCGAGCGCGCCCGCGTCGGCGCTGCCTTCAGCGTCGACATGACCGCCGCCGCCGCCGGCGAGGCCGTCCGCGGCGGTCTGCGCAGCGCCGGCTACCGCGCCCTCACCGACGATGGCGAGTCCGTCGCGCTCTACGCCGACCGCTTCCGCCTGTCGCGCCTGGGCACGTTCCTGACCCACCTCGGCCTGGTGCTGATCCTCGTCGGCGCCCTCATGGGCCGCCTCTGGGGTTGGCACGACGACGGCTTCATCGTGCCGCAGGACGCCACCAAGGAAGTGCCGCTGGCAAAGAACATCTCCGTCAAGCTCGAACAGTTCCAGGAGGAGTGGTACGTCGAAGGTCCCCCGAAGGACTTCTCCAGCGAGCTCGTCATCTACGACAACGGCCAGGAGGTAAAGCGCGGCACGACGCGCGTGAACTCGCCGCTGTCCTACAAGGGCATCTCCTTCAACCAGGCCTTCTTCGGACAGGTGGCCGTGCTCGAGGTGAAGGACGCCGCCGGCAACGTGATCATCAACGAGGGCGTGCCGCTCGCCTGGACATCGAGTGAAGGGCGCCGCCCGGTCGGCTTCCTCGAGGTCCCCGGCCAGGACTTCAAGGCATACGTCGTCGGCCCCGAGCCCGGCTCCTACGACACCGCCGTCCCGCTTGGCACGGTGCGGCTCGAGTTGTACGACAAGCAGTCCAACCGGCTGCTCAAGATCGAAAATCTCGCCCGCAACCAGGACGTTCAGGCCGAGGGCCTCACCTTCCGGTTCCTGCGCGAGAGCCAGTTCACGGGCCTGAAGGTCGTCAAGGACCCCGGCGTCAACATCGTCTGGATCGCCAGCGGCCTCATGGTCGTCGGACTCGTGATGGTGTTCTGGTTCCCGCACCGGCGGTTCTGGGCGCTGTGCAGCCCCCGCCCCGGCGGCGGCGCCGATGTGCGCCTCGCCGCCGCGTCGCAGCGCGACATGGGCATGGAAAAAGACTTCGAACAGGTGACCGCAAAGGTGCGCCGCGCACTCACCCGCCGCCAACAGGACGAAAGAGGAGGCAACCACCATGTATAACCTTTCGCAGTACTCCTACGTGGCATCGTTCGTCGCGCTGGCGCTGGCAGCCGTCGTGTACGCGTCCTACGGCGTCGCACGCCGGCGGACCGTCGCCGCGGGCTTCACCGCCGACACCACCGAGCAGATCACCGGCCCGCGCGGCGGCGATATGACCGACTCGCTCGGACGCTGGGGCACGATCCTCCTCTTCAACGCTTTCGCCTTCCTGACCGGCGCGCTCGCGTTTCGATGGGTTGCCGCCGGCCACGGGCCCTTCGCCAACATGTACGAGTTCTCGCTCGCGTTCGTCTGGGGGACGCTCGCGGCGCACCTCTACTTCGAGTTCCGTTACGGGCTGCGGTCGCTCGCCATCCTGGTGCTGCCTGTGTGCCTCGGGATGTTCGCCTACGCCTCGACCGTGCCGTCCGAGATCGACCCGCTCGTGCCGGCCCTGCAGAACAACCTGCTCCTCTCGATCCACGTCGCCGTGGCCATCGCCGCCTACGGCGCATTCGTGCTGTCCTTCGCGGCAGCCGTGCTGTTCATCGCCAACCGCGACGACCGCTTCAACTGGCTGCCGAGCCGCGCCATGCTCGACGAGGTCGGCTACAAGGCCGTCATGTTCGCCTTCCCGCTGCTGGCCATGGTGGTCATCATGGGCGCCGTGTGGGCCAAGGTGGCATGGGGCACCTACTGGAGCTGGGACCCCAAGGAGACCGCCTCGCTGGTGACTTGGCTCATCTACGGCGGCTACCTCCACGCCCGCGTCGTCCGTGGCTGGAAAGGACAGAGGAGCGCCTACCTGCTGATCGTCGGCTTCGGCGCGGTACTCTTCACCTACTTCGGCAACTACTTCCTCGGAGGGCTCCACAGTTATGGCTAGCCACACCGAACCGCTCGACCTCGGCGCGTCCGGCCCGGAAGACGAAGAACCGCTCGGCAGCGTGCGCTGGCGGCCGCCGGCGGGCGCCCTGCGCAACATTGTCGCCACGGTGCTGGTCGGCGTCGCGATCGCGGCGGTGGTGTGGCAGTTCGACCGGCCGGGCGCCGCATCGAGCCAGTCCGTCACCGTCACAGCATCGGCCAACAGCGCCGCGCCTGAGAAGGGCAAGCCAGCCCCCGACTTCGAGCTCAAGATGATCGATGGCACGACCGCGCGCCTCAGCGACTTCGCCGGAAAGCCCGTCTGGATCAATTTCTGGGCGTCCTGGTGCCCGCCCTGCCGCGCCGAGAACCCTGACATCGAGGAGGTCTACCTGGCCCACAAGGACGCCGAGGGCCTCGTCCTCCTGGCGCCGGCCATCGGCGAAGGCCGCGACAGCGTCGCCGGGTACATGGAGCGCGCGGACCTCCACTACCCCGTCGGCGCCGACAGCGATACGCAGATCGCCGCCAACTACCGCGTCATCGGCATCCCGACACACATCTTCATCGACCGCGAGGGGATCGTCCGCGAGATCCGCGTCGGTGCGATGAGCAAGAAGACGATGGAGAAGAAGCTCGCGCAGATCCTGGGCTCCACCGAGCCCTAGAACGCGCGCATCCCCTGCCGGCTCTATTGACGCCCGCGCGGCACCCGCCGCGACGGGCGTCAATTGTTGTGGACCGTTTGGTGATGTGCTCCTGAATCGCGATTCGGTAATGGGGCGCGACGCGTGGAGCGTAGCCGCCTCCGGCTGCGCGTCTGGCGATCGACGAGTCGCCGCAGGAGACAGCCGGGATCGACACGGTCCAGCACCTCGTCTGAGGATCTCGAACGCGTGCACCATCAGGCCCACGCTAAAGAAGCGTTAGAAGCACTACACTAGGATGACGCGCCGTAGTCCTTCGAAAGAGCCTGACAGTGAAGAACGTAGATTCAGCCGAGCTCGCGCTTTACCTCACCCTGGTCAATGGGACGCTCCATCTCCTTGGCACTACTAGATCGGTGCTCAGCAGTGCGCAGCGTGCGATTCGGCTTGCGCGCTTGAAGGAGTTTCCTACACCTCGAGCGCTTCAGCACGCTCTCGTCCGGAGAGAAGTCGAGCCGGGAAACACCGTCAAAGTCAACGGATTTGTCTCGCGCTACTCACACCTGCACCGCCCCATTTCGTTTCTCAACTCTCGCCTCGACTCGGCAAGAATGGCGTCGATGGCACAGCGCTTGGGAATCTCCCGAGGAGGACCGGGGTTAGCCGTCGCCCATCTCGCATCGCAGAACGCGATCTCAAGCTTGCCTGCATTTCGGATTGGAGAGCACCAAGTACGGTGTCTTTTCCTCTATTCCTCCGCGCATGACCGGTTTCTCTACTCGCGTCCGCAACACAAGGACGACGACCTCAAGACTCTTCAGATACCCCCTCTGGAGCCACGAATCGCGATTCCCGAACATGCTTGGCCCGTCCCCGTGCTTCTGCCGACCGAGACTGCATTGGCGATCGCAGAGCGCCGCGTGCGGCTCACGGCCGTTGTACGGGAACTCCCTCTGGAATTGTCTCAACGGTTCCAAACGCTTTACGCTAAGCACGTCGATAAGCGAACACTGTCGAACTTTATGCTCCTGCCGGGTGAGCCAAGTCTGTCGTACTGCCTTTCGTTGCTACCCGAAGATCAAGATACTGGATTCAATCATGAGGCAACGAACGCAAGTCCCGTCGACCGATCGCTGCTCTATGTGGAAGGCCACGTCGAAGGCGATTCGGTTAGCTTAGACATGATCGCTGAGGCGTTGCACTTGCCCGAATTGGGCTATTTCTCCCAGCAGAGCTTCACGGAGACCGCTGCTGTCTTCCCGGTGTTGCTCAAGCTGGACGCAAGACCCAGCGCCGTCGAAGGCGAGCGGTATCGGGTTCTCGCGGGACCAGATGACGTTACGATCAATCTCAAGGCACCAAACATCTTTGGCTTCTATGCGGAGACGACGCCAGCGCGAAACCTCTCGGCGCGAGTTCAAGATCTGGCGTCGATCTGGTCGAGGCTTGATGATGGCGTCGCAAGCACGGCTACCAAACTCGGCCGACCGATGCAGCTTGCGCTGGACTTTCTATTTGATTTCGATCGCCAAGCGATGTTCGATACGAAGGGTGTCTTGACTTCTGACCGGGCGCTGCAGGCCTTGCACGAGGACGACGAGCTTCGATCGACGGCCGATTGGCTTCGCGGCCGATGATCTACTCGATCTGTGGTTTCGGATATGGTGCCGCTGCCGCCGCGGCCCCGTACCCCTCCGGGCGCCGCGCTCACACCCTCAACCCGCCGCCGCGCCCCGCATGCGGCGCAGCGCCTCGACTACCTCCGTTGTCTTCGGATGATCGCCCGAGTGCTTCGCGTACCGCTCGTAGCGCACCACGCCTTCGCGGTCGATGATGAACGTCGCCGAGGGCTGGTACACGTCCTCGCCGTACGTCTCCATGCGATGCCCCTTGCGAAACCCGCGCACGCCGGCCCCCACGCCGCTGGCCCGATCAACTGCATCACCGATCCGCGCTTGACGTCGAAGGCCCGCCCTTGCGACTTCAGCGCCGTCACGGTCTCGTCGAGCCGGTCGCACTCAAAGAAAAGGTGGGCCCTCGGCGGCGCGCCGGTCTCGCCCGTGACCTCGATCGATAACGTCGCGTCCCTTTCAGGGAGCATGAACCGGGCGTACCGCGGTGGCGCGTCGACGATCTGGATCAGCCCCAGGGCCTGATAAAACGCCTTCGACTGTTCCATCTCCTCTACGATCAGTGTGACGTGGTTGAATCGCATGGGCGTACCTCGCGCCGTCAAAGAAGATCTGTGCCCGTCCCGCCGGGGGAGGGGATGGAGCCGCAGTCTAACTCCCCCGCCGCCGCCACGCCCCTCATCGGGATACCGAAAGTTCTCACTGTCCGTACGGCAACGCGCGGTCGGGCAGCGTGGCGACGGACAAGATGTTCGCCGCCGAGCAGCGTCACCACAGACAGCGCCACCGGCCAAAGCGTGGCATCATACACCCATGGCACCGGCGCGGACCTCGGCAAGCTCGTGACGACAACCGAAACCGCGCAGGTGCTCACGGAAGTCGATGACAAGGTCGCAACGCCGGAGATGCCTCGCGGCTTGCATTCGAAGATCGACTCCACCTCGGTGCCGTGTTGCCTGGCACGCGACGCAACAGGTCGCCAGGTGAGATGAGTCGTGGAGGCGCAAGACAATGGCCGTGCGATCTGTAGACGGGTTCCGCGCGTTGACGGTCGACGTTGAGGATGCGCTCTGCGTCGTAACGCTCAACGAACCCGACACCCGCAACACGATAACGCGTGAAATGCACGATGAGCTGACCAGGGTATGGCCCGTTGTGTCGGAGCTCGAAGGTATTCGCTGCGTGATCTTGACGGGCGCCGGAGGGGCATTCACCGTGGGTGGGGACATCAAGGCCATGGCGGAAGGGGAGTTCGTCGAGCCGCCCGGGAACTCCATGTTCGCGGCCGACAGAAACCTCATTTATCGGTTCCTGAGCGTTCCTTGTCCGGTGGTCTGCGCGATCAACGGAGACTGCGTTGGGCTTGGGGCGTCCCTCGCGCTGATGTCGGACTTCTCCGTGATGGCCGATGACGCCCGGATCGGTGATCCCCACGTTCGCGTGGGACTCGTCGCAGGAGACGGTGGTGTCCCAATCTGGCCGCTGCTCGTCGGATTGAATAGGGCCAAGGAAGCGCTGCTGCTCGGGCGGCTCTACTCGGCTGGCGAAGCGAAGACGATGGGTCTCGTTGGCCGCGTTTGCCCGCGAGGCGACGTTCTGCCGGAGGCGAGGAAGCTGGCCCAGGAAGTCGCATCTCTTCCGCCGCTGGCCGTCCAATGGACCAAACTGTCGCTGAACAAGATCCTCAGGCTCGCGGTGGAGCAGTCGTTCGACACCTCCGCGGCGCTGGAGATGCTCACGTTCATGAGCAAGGATCACGCCCGCGCCACCAAAGCGTTCGTCGACAAGACACCCGCAGACTTCGAAGGCCGGTAGGTATCGGTCCCCGAGCATCCTCCCGGCAAGTGGGCAGCGCTCTTCGAACCGGTTCCCGCTCGAACACGCCTATGTCCCGTTGAACCTCGCCTCGCGCTGGCGCAGCTGCTCCGCGAGCCTCAGACCCACGAGCGCTGTGCTCCAGCCGGACATCAGAACGACTAGCGCCCGCCCTTGATCTTCCGAAACACCGTCCGCGCGCCGAGCATCACGTTCGGCACGCCGCCCGCCGTCTCGCTCTGCGACCCCAGGAACCACAGCCCGTCGATCGGCGTCTTGTGCGGCATGCCGCTCTTCCCCATCACGGGCGAGACGCCGCCGAACGCGTGGTGGCTCAGGTGCGTGCGCTGCTTGAAGTCGTCCGGCGTCATCGAGACGACGACGCGGGCGTGTTCGCGCAGGCCGGGGATGGCCTCCTCCGCGCAGTCGAGGAGCTTGTCGGTCATCTCCTGCCGCCGCTCCTCCCAGCTGCCGGTCAGCTTGTTCGGCGCGACGGTGTAGATGGTAATCGCGTGCTGTCCGGCCGGCGCCATCGACGCCGAGTGGAACGAAGGGATGTAGATCAGGAACCCATCCCGGCCCTCGTGGTACTCGCCGTCCTGGATGCGGGCGATGGCGCCTTCCAGGTCGTAGGTGCCGTAGTGGTAGTCAAGGACGCCCGCCTGGTGGCGGCTCGGGTCCATCTCGACGCCGAGGTGGACCATGAATACCGACTCCATCAGCCGCAGGTCGTCAAGGTGCTCGGTGAATGGGTCCGGCAGCATGTCGCGGCCGACGAGCCGCTCGAAGCACTCGCGGGCGCCGCCTGTGACGAGCACGAGGTCGGCCTCGTGCCGGCCGCCGCCTGCCGTCTCGATGCCGCGCGCGCGGCCGCCCTCGACGATCACACGCGTGACCGCCGCGCCTGTGTGCAGCCGGCCGCCGTGCGCCGTGATGACGCCGGCGACGGCATCGACGAGGCTGGCGCAGCCGCCGGCGACGTACTGGAACGTCGTCCGCGGGCCGATCGACGAGACCTTCGCAGGCATCCGCCGGTCGAACGCCGGCTCCTGGTTCAGCGCTGGCACCGCCAGCCCCGCGAAATCGGACGGCCGGACCACGAGGTCGGCCAGGATGCCCAGGAACAGCGCCTTGAGCCGGTCGTCGTTGAAGAAGTGGTCCATCATCTGCTGCGAATTCCAGTCCTGGAACCGCTTCACGCGGCCGAACAGCCGCGCCATCCGCAGCTTGACCGGCAGCGACCGCAGGAAGCCGGCGTCCTCTGTCCGTCGCATCAGCGTCATCAGGTCGAGCATCGTGTCGTAGAACTCGTAGTAGCGGTCGAGTCCCTCGGCCTCGGCGGGGAAGATCTCCTTCAGCCGGTCGCGCCGCCAGTTCGGGCCGATGTACTCGGACGGCGGCTGCACGCGGTAGTCAGGGAAAACGATGCCGCGGTCGGCGCGGATGAGCTCGATGCGGTCGGCGCAGGCGAGTTCCGCGAGCACGCGCCCGGCCGGCTCGCCCGCCGCGAGCCCCTCGATCATCAGCGGTCCCAGGTCCCACGCAAAGCCGTCCCTGCGGAGGGTCGTCGTGACGCCGCCGATGTGGTCCGCCTGCTCGAAGACGTCTACCTGGCAGCCGTCTCGCGCCAGGTACGCCGCGGCGGTGAGTCCCGCCATGCCCGATCCGACGACCACCGCTCGCGTCACGATGCCTCCCGTCCGGCTAAGGCGCCCGCATGCGGCGCAGTGCCTCGACTAACTCGGACGTCTTCGGATGGTCGCCCGAGTGCTTCGCGTACCGCGCGTAGCGCACCACGCCCTCGCGGTCGATGATGAACGTCGCGGACAGCTGGTACACGTCCTCGCCGTACGTCTCCATGCGATGCCCCTTGCGGAACGCGCGCAACCCGGCGCCCCACGCCGCCGGACCGATCACCTGCACCACAGACCCGCGCTTGACGTCGAACGCCTGGTAGCCGTCCTTTGTCGGATCCGCCAGGCAAGGGAACGGCGTCTTGAACCGCTCGCACAACGCCTGCGCCTGCTGCGGCTTGCCGTGCGCCACCGCCACGATCCGCCCGCCCGCTGCCTCGATGTCGCTGGCGCTCTCACGGAGCGCCTCCAGGTACTCCCGGCAGAAGGGTCAGCCGAAGTGGCGCAGGAACGCCACCACCAGCGGCCCCTCCGCCCAGTACCGCGACAACCGCACGTCCTCGCTGTCAGTCAGCCCGAACACCACGTCCGGCGCCGCATCGCCAATAGCCAGCGTCATACCGTAACTCCTCGCACAAACTGCGCATCGATCAGGTCATACGGTACCTCAGAGTGCCGCTGACCGCGTAGCGGCACGGTGCGCCGTGCCTTGGAGGTTCGGGCGACAGCGTGTGACAGTGGCCGCAAGAGAAGACGGCTGCAACAGGTTGGGAGAAGGAGCGGATTTCGCTGGCCGGGATGCCAGCCGAGTGGAAGCCGCCGCAGCCCCGCTACGGCACCGCGGCCTGCGCCACGACCGGCACCGCCGCCGCGCCCGGCGCCGGCAGCTGGTACACCAGCACCCCGCGCCCGCGGTCGACCACATAGAGCTTGTCGCCCTGCACTGCCAGCGCCGAAGGGTGCTTCATGTCGGCCGGCGCGATGAACGAGTTGGGGTCGCTGCGGCCAAGCACCCCCAGCGACGTCCCGTCCGCCTCGTACACCTGGACCCCCTGCAACAGGTCGTCCGAGATGTAGATGCGCCCCGCCGCATCCACCGCGATGTCCGTCGGTGTGAAGACGCCGGACTTCGTGTCGCTCGGACGCGCGAACTCACCCACGATGCCCCCGTCCCGGCCCAGCCGGATCACTCCGGGCCCCAGGATGTCCAGCGCCAGCACCTCGCCATCGAGCGCAACGCCGACGCTCCCCGGCCGCCCGCTGGTCGATATGGCGCTCGTGACGGGGGGGGCCAGCCTGGGATCGGCGGCCACCTGTGCCGGCACCGTCAGGTCCCATGATCCCTTCGGCCGGTTGACTACCTGCGAAAGCAGCCCGTCCGGCGTCAGGACCAGCAGACGGTGGTTCTGCCCGTCCGCGATCACCAGGTTCCCGAAGGAGTTGAAGGTCATGCCCGTCGGCACCGCCGGCAGCTGCTCGACCTCGCTCGGCGGCAGCACGATCGCCCGCTTCAGCAGCCCCGCGCGCGGATCCAGCTGGTACACCCGCGGCGGGAACGTATTGCCGATGAAGACGTCCGTCCCGTCGTTCGCCATCGTGTGCGGGTGCTTCAGCTCCAGCCCCGGCACGGTGCCGCTATCGAACGACCGCACGAACTGCCCCTCGTGGTTCATCTCGATCACGCGCTGTCCCGCGTGGTCCAGCACGAAGATGCGCTCCCCCATCACCGTCACATCCAGCGGCTCCACCCAGGAGTCGCCCGCCGGCTCCGTGAACGCGCTCACGAGCTGCCCCGGGAACGACGTCCGCAGCTGCGGCACCGTCACCTCGGCCGGCTGCGAGCCGCCAAGCTCCAGCATGCGGGGGTGGCCCGGCGCCGTGAAGATGCCGAACACGAGCGCCCCCATCAGCGTGCCGAGACCGGCGAGTGCCATCTTCAGGCCGATGTAGCGCTTCGGCTTCACCCCCTGCGACAGTGTCACGTAGCTGCCGCCGTGCCCCGCGATCACCGTCGCGAATGTCAGCGCCGGCGCGGGCCGCCAGCCCGGCGCGGTTTCCACCTCGGGCGCCGGCAGCGTTTCCGCGGCCTCGACCCACGGCGGCAGCAGCCGCACCAGCACGATGTATAGCGCCAGCGGCACGCAGAGGATCAGCGCCGCCATGAAGACGCCCTCGCGCCCGCCGAAGATCCAGTCGTACTGCACGTATCCGCGCAGGCTCTTCGAGATCGTCTGGCCGCCCACCACCACGTTCCACCGCATCGCGAACACGCCGATGACGACCATCACGCCCACCACGGTTGAGATCGCGGTCGACAGGCGTTTCTCCACGCGACCTATTGAAAGGTAGCCCAGCACAAACAGCGGGACGATCGCTCCGAAAAGGATCTGCACGCCAAGGAACATCGGCGCGATGCGGCCGATGAGCCCGCTGACGATCTCCCAGCTCTCCTCTTGCTCATACGCCATGCTCAGGATCTCGAGCCCCTCCAGCGTCAGGTCCACCAGCAGGAACCCCGCGAGCAGCCCGCCCATCGAGCGCACGCACTCATGGTCGACTTCGCGCTCCAGCAGCTTCATCGAGACCACGTACATCACCATCAGCAGCGCGATCCCCGAGACGATCGCCGATAGAAGGAAGATGATCGGCATCAGCGGCGTCGACCACCACGGGTTCGCCTTGATGCCGCCGAAGATGAAACCCACGTAGCCGTGCAGCAGCGCCGCCGCCGGAATGCCGATGGCGGCCAGCACCTTGATCAGCTTGTGGTCGACCTCCATCGCTTCTTCCGAGACGTCGTACACGCCGAGCGCCAGCGACCGGTACACCACGTTCAGCGGCCACGGGCTCGTCTGCGCCAGCGCGACGATGTCCGCTCGGAAGACGAGCCACGTCTCCACCACCACCAGGATCAGGTAGAACATCCAGATGTAGCCGAAGCCGGCCATCGCCGACGTGAAGTGCGGCACCAGGAAGATCAGGAAGGCGCGCTCCGGACGGCCCAAGTGCGCCTGCAGCGGAAGCGGCGCGATGAGCAGGAATGCCAGCGCCGCGATCAGCGCCAATCGCGCCACCGGCTTCAGCGCCTTCATCCCGAACACGTGGTACAGCGACGACACCACGAACGCGCCCGCCACCAGCCCCGTGATGAACGGGTAGAGCACGATCAGAATGCTCCACTGGAACTCGGACTCGTTCGGGAACACGTAGCCGAGCATCATCTGACGCCCTCATCGAGCTGCATGTACCGCACGCGCGGCTTCGTGCCCAGGTCTTCCTTCAGCACGTACAGCCGCAGCTCCGCCACGATCTTCGAGACTTCGCTCTCCGGGTCGCGCAGGTCGCCGAACTTGCGCGCGCCCACCGGGCACACTTCGACGCACGCCGGCTTCAACCCCTTCGAGATGCGGTGATAGCACCACGTGCACTTGTCGGCCACGTGCTCGTCCGGATCCAGGTAACGCGCCCCGTACGGGCACGCCTGGATGCAGTACCTGCAGCCGATGCACTTGTCACGATTCACCAGCACAATGCCGTCGTCCGTCTGGTACGTCGCCGCCACCGGGCACACCTGCACGCACGGCGGCTTCTCGCACTGGTTGCACAACTTTGGCACGAAAAACGACTTGGTGATCTCCTCGCCCGCGTACTTGCTGTTGATCTCCCATGACGTGAATCCGTTGATCCCCGCATCGGGCGATTCGACGTGAAACTCGCCATCCTCCGTCTGGACGTACCGCTCGATCCACGTGCGCGTGAAGCGCGGGTCCATCGGCACCCGGTTCTCCTCCTTGCACGCACGCACGCAGCGCCCGCAGCCGATGCAACGGCTCGTGTCGACGATGAACACCCAGTCGTGCGCCTTCGGGTTGTACTGCGGCGGCCGCGAATCGGCCTCCGCCGCCTCCGGCTCGCCGAGCTTCGACATCACCAGCGACGGAGCTCCGTAGATGACGATGGAGCCGATGGCGACCCGCCCGGCGAGCTTCAGGACCGCGCGGCGACCTATGCCCTCGCTCATGGCTTCCGCACCTCCCCCGGCTTGTGGCAGCCCAGGCAGAGTTCCACGGGCCGGCTCTCGTGATTCGGCGGAAGCTCCGCAATGCCCTTCACCCCGTGGCACGCACGGCAGTCCTCTCGCCCTTCCACGGTGTGCGGGATCTTTGGGAATGCCGCCGCCGGCGAGTGCGGGTCATGGCAGGTCGTGCAGGCCTGCAACGGGAAGTGATCCAGCCGCGAGATGGTGTTGAAGTACGCTGGCCGCCCCACGATCTCCTCGTGGCACGTGGTGCACAGTTCGTGCGCGGGCCCCAGGATGGCCCCCAGCTCCTTGTGACGATCGCCCGCGCCGTGACAGGCCTCGCAGCTCTGCACGGAGTGAGCCGACCGCGACCAGAGCATGTCGATGTCGCCGTGGCACTGCGCGCATTCAGCGCTGGCGCCCAATCGAGGCTCAAGCGACGCCCAGTGTACTGCGTTGTTCTCCCTCACCAGGCCGATTGCCGGGACCGAGGCCTGGCTCACCGCGAACCGGACGAACATGAAGCCAACCACAACAAGGACCAGCAACAGTCCGGCGCGCGAGATGTGGCTCACGGTTCGTCCGCCGCGCTCAACGGCGCGGCCCCCCTTGCGGAATCACCGCGGTGGCTCACCGCCGCGGGCCGCGCGCTCGCCATGATCCTGGCGATGATCCCGGCGGCGGTCGCCTGGATCACTTCGTGCTTTTCGTACACTTCCGCCGTATTCGCCTCCGGCCCCACCACCACCGTCAGCGCCGGCGCCACATCCAGAAGCGCCGCCCTGACATCGTCCGGCGCCGGCTCCTCTTCTAACACGATGGCGTCCGGATGGATCGCCCGCAGCGACTCCGGCGTCACCGTCTGCACGGGAAGCGTTGTCACCTCGATATGCTCGTTTTCGCTCAGAATCTTGGCGATGGCTTCGCCGAACAGGCAGTTCTGGTACAGCACCACTACGTGTCGTCGACGCATCGTGCATCTCCTCGGCATTGAACAGGGGCTCCGCTGTCCACGCCTGCATGCATTGTCTGCCACGCGGCGCACCTTCACACTGACGTGCTGATAGATACCGCCAAGTGGCCTTCGATGAATCGGGATAGGGTCTGGCACGCCCGCAGGTAGAGGAGACTCTACCCGCCGGTACATGCGCGGCGCCTGCTCCGTCCGCGGACGCGTAAGATGTCGCACCAGTTCGGGACGACCGCCGAGCCGCGCAAGAGCGCCGCTGGAAACCGCCCCTTCCCTGCGAGCAGGACGTGGAACAAGTGACACTCGCTGTGGCGCGGCCCTTTCGGGCCACGCAATGCAGCCTCAACGAGCTGGCTCTGACGGGTGGGGAGACCAGGCCTTCGCGTCGCTCAGCGCCCTCCGGTTGAGGGCCGAAGGCTCGCCGTAGCCACGGCTTGGTCGGTATGGGGCCGCGCCGCTATTCGCGCGGCGGCAGCTGGACCATGCCTGAGCGAATGCCGTAAGCCGCCGCCTGCACGCGATTCGCCAGGTGCAGCTTCTCCAGCAAGTTGTGGAGGTGATTCTTTACGGTTCCTTCGACCACGCAGAGCTTCAGGCCGATCTCCGCGTTGCTCAGCCCCTCCGCGACGAGCTGCAGCACCTCGCGCTCGCGTGCGGTGAGCTCCGGGCCGCTCGGCTGCCCGTGGTCCGTCCGCGGCTGCCGGCGGAACTCACCCAGCAGCTTCGACGCGATCGCCGGCGATACCGGCGCTTCGTTCGCCATCACGCTCCGCAGCATCTGCATCAGCTCTTCGGGACGCAGGTTCTTCAGAAGGTAGCCCTCGGCCCCTGCCTTGATCGCCTCGAACAGGTCATCGTCTTCGTCCGATATCGTCAGGATCACGACCTTCACATCCGGGTGATCCGCCTTGATCAGGCGCGTCCCCTGGATGCCGTCGCAGCCCGGCATGTTCACGTCCATCAGCACCACGTCCGGACGGTACGCCTTCACCTTGTCCAGCGCCTCCTGCCCGTTCGAGGCCTCGCTCACGATCTCGATGTCCTCCTCAGCTTCCAGCAGCGACCGCAGCCCCTTCCGAAACAGGAGCTGGTCGTCAACTAGCAGGATTTTCATGTGCGACACGGTGTCCTCCTCCATGGTCCAGCGGCAACAGCACGACAATGCGGGTGCCGCTACCCGGCGACGATTCAACACTGAATCTGCCGCCCGCGCGCTCCACACGTTCCTTCATGGAGCGCATGCCGAAGCTTCTCCCCTCATCGCGGTCGACCCGCGACGCATCGAACCCTCGGCCATCATCTTCAATCGAGATACGGAGATCGTCATCCATGTTCTCCAGCCGCACGACCGCGCTGGTCGCGTCCGCGTGCTTCCGCACGTTCGTCAGCGCCTCCTGCACCACCCGCAGCAACTGGATCTCCGCTTCCGGCGCCAGCGTCGTCACCGCGTTCGCCGCCGCTTGCAGCCGCGCCTCGATGCCGGCTTGCCGTCCGAACTTCTGCAGGTATTGTCGCAGGCTCCCGATGATCCCACCAGTAGGCGCAACTGTCTCGCGCAGGCCAAGGATCGCCTCCCGCACGTCCACGTACGCCTCATTCGCCAGGTCCTGCATCTCCTCCAGCTCTTCCTCGGCGCGTTCAACCTCGCCCGCCTGCAGCCGCTTGCGCGTTGACGCCGCCTTCAGGTGAAGATACCCGAGCACCTGCGCCAGCGTGTCATGCATTTCGCGCGCGATGTGATCCCGCTCCTCCAACACCGCCACCTGCCGCTCACGCTCCAGTAACCGCGAGTTGTGGATCGCGATCGCAGCCATGTCCGCAAGGCCTGCCAGCAATGCGCGCTCGTCGGCCGTAAAGGCCGTTCCTCGTGCCGGCACCACGCACAGCTCACCCACCACCGTGCTCCCGACGATCAACGGCGACCGCAGGGTATTGTCGTGGTGCCCCTCCCCCAGCAGCGTGCAACCGTGCCCCGCCTCGCCGGCCAGGCCGGACCGCACGCCCATCGCCAGCATCGCGTGACCGTCGCTCTCGGAGCCCAGCCCCGCCGCGTCACCCGCGGTCTGCACCAGAGCCAGCCGGCCCGTCGACTCGTTGACCAGGCAGAGGGCCGCGCACGTCCCGTCCACCAGCTGCCACGCGTGCGTCGTCACCTGCCGCAGCACCCGCGTCAGGTCCTGCGACGACACGATCTCCAGTCCCACCTCGTACAGCGCGCGTGTGTGCTGTTCCCGCCGCTGCACGTCTTCGAACAGCCGGCTCCGCTCCAGCGCCGCCGAGGCGTGATTCGCCAGTGCGTACATCAACGAGTTCACATTCGCCAGCGGCGGCGCCGTCTCCGCGTCGAGCAGCACGTGCAGCACGCCCGGACGGTCCAGCGCGCCCATTGGTGCGCTCATCAGCAGCGCCGCCCGGCCGCTCTCCGTCACCACCCGCGCCGACCCATGCTGCCATGTCTCGCTCGGCGATACATCAGCAGCGGCCCGCTCCAGGTCGTCCTTCGCTTCACCCAGCGCGCGCCAGACCGGCTCCTCGTTCTGCCGGTCCCGGAGCGAGATGCCCACCGCGCGCGCTCCGAGCACCTCGATCGACGTCTCCAGCACGACAGTGACGATGGTCGCGCGCTCCAGCGTGCCCGTCAGCGTCTTGCCAAGCTCGTTCAGCGCCTGCAGCTCACGCGCGCGCGCCTCGCTCGCCCGCTGGCTCCGGTCGAGCCACCCGAACAGGACAGTGGAGAAAAAGAAGACGCCGATCGCCAGAGCGGCGACGAAGATCAGCGCGGCGGGCCATTGCCCAATGTACGAACCGACCACGCCCTCCGTCGTCAGACGAAGGAAGACCACAAAAGCAAGCGGCATCGCGATGGCCACCCACTTCAGCCGGTTCAGGTTCATCGACATCGCCTTCTTATAGCCTTTCGTCGTCCGTGTCGGAGCGGCGGGATCGGCGGGTTAGTCGGCTGCGTCCCCCTATCTTTGGCGCAGTTCCCCGAATGGGCCAACGGACACTGATCCTCAATCGGAGAGCCATATGTACCTTTCTTCACAAGCCTCGATGTGTGCCTAGTAGGTCGGAGCTCCCGCTGGCTGTGCCCAAGATGTCACGCCGGATACTCCCAACCTTACAGCACGCCCGCGATCATGGAGGTGCAATCAGTGTTCGGAGGGATGCCATGAGTATGGAAGCACCACAGCTGGCACCGCCGCGGGCGAGGATGGGCTGGCTCGGCCCGGTGGCCGTCGGGATTGCCCTCGTCATCGTGGCATTCTTCGTCGCCTCCTACGTCTCCGGACCGGGGGACGAGCCGAATCCCATGGTCGGCGTCATCGACAAGCTCGAAGACCAGATTCGCGCCGACCCCAACAGCGCCGACCTGCGCGTCGCCGTCGCCGATGCCTACATGAAAGATCATCGGGCGGTGGAAGCGCTCGCGCAGTATCAGGAAGCACTCCAGATCGACTCGAGTCGCCAGGACGCGATCTACGGCATGGCCTTGGCGTACCGCGAGCAAGGCAATCTCACCGAGGCCGGTGCCGCGCTCGAGATGGTCATCGAACAGAACGCAAGCGAACCGCTTGGGTCGCTCAACAAGCGCGTCCAGGGCGCGCACTTTTACATGGGCCTCATCCTCCGCGAACAGGGCCGGTACGAAGACGCCATCAACGAGTTGCGCACGGCCCTGGGCATGAACCGCGCCGATGCTGACACGCTGTTCGAACTGGGCAAGACCTTCGCCTTGAACGGCAACAACGAGGATGCCGCATCGGCGCTCGAGATCGCCCTCGCCTTTGTGCCGGACTTCAGGGAGGCCTACGTCGAAGTGGAGAAGCTGGCGATCGCCACCGGCGACGAGCCCAAAGCCCAGTACGCCCGCGCCATGCTCGACGTGCTCGATGGCAAGGCCAAGGGCGCCGTACCTACGCTGCAGTCCGTCGCCGAAGGGGGCCAGAACGCCCACTACTGGTGGGCGCTGGGATATGCCCTCGAGAAGTCCGGCGACAACGCCGGCGCCATCGCCGCCTACCAGAAGTCGGTCGAGATCAACCCGGGCGAACTGCTGGCCGCGGAGTCCCTGCGGCAGCTGCAAGGGGGTGGTGAAGAATGACCATCATGCTGCAACCCATGGATCAGGAACGCGGCCCCGACCGCAGGCGCCGCGGACTCATCCTTCTCCTGCTGCTCCTGCTGTTCCTTGGTGCGCTCGGCGCGTTCATCCTGCTCATCAGCCGTGGCGACGCGCCCCGCGCCAGCCTTCCCGGCGTGCTCGGTATCGACGCAGGCGGCAAACCGAAGTTCGACCGCGTTGTCGCAGGCGTCGGCCGGCCGATCGATGTCGCGGTCAGCCCCGACGGCTCGAAGATCTACGCCATCGAAAGCTACGGCTCGTACGCCGTCAAGGTCTTCGACTCCAAGGGTAAGCCGCTCGCCGATGCCGTGCCGCCGCACACGACCGAAGGAACCCGCCAGCCCATGGCCATCGCCACCGCGCCCGACGGCGCCGTCTACGTGACCGACCGCGTCCTGCGCCAGGTGCTCATCTACAACGCCGATGGCACCTTCCGGGAAGTGTTCAGGCCGGTCGGTTTCGGTGACTGGGCGCCGCTCGGCATCGCCGTCGACGAGGACGGCCTCGTCTACGTCACGGATACGCTCGACATTCCCGGGCAGCCGCAAACTCCCGAAACGCCCGGAACCCCCGCCATCGAGCGCCACCGGGTCTACGTCTTCAACCCGGACGGCTCCCTGGTCCGCTGGTTCGGTCAGAAGGGTGCCGGCGCGAAGGAACTGATGTTCCCCGAACACCTCGCCATCGACGGCAAGGGCCGCATCTGGGTGGCCGACGTCACCGGCGTCAAGGTCTTCGACTCCGAGGGCAACTACGTCTTCCGCCTTGGCGCTGAAGGCGACGCCGGCACCTCGCTCCCCGGCGGGCTCGCCTACGCCGGCGGCAGGATGTACGTCACCGACGTGACGAACCACCGCGCCATGGTCTTCGATGTCTCGGGTGACACGCCTGTGTTCAAGGCCCAGTTCGGTGAGCTCGGTTTCGGCAACGGACAGTTCAGGTTCCCGGCAGGTATAGCCGCATCGGCCAGCCGGATCTATATCGCGAATCGCGAAAACGGCCGCATCGACACATGGACGAAATAGCGCCCGTGCCGCTTAATCAAGGGAAGAGGGGAGCAAACAGAACCCCTGACAGACTCTGAACCTGGGAGGAGGTGAGCAAGAATGAAACGGTTCAAATTGCTAGCAATGGTGATTCTCGGAATTGTCGTCGCCACAGTCGGCGTCACGGCTTGGGCCACCCCCGCATCCGCGAACGGCGGACCGCACGGCGGCTATACCCTGACGACGAGTGCCTGCGCCGGCTGCCACCGTGCCCACACGGCCATCGGCCCGTACCAGTTGCGTGAGGCCAGCATCTACGAGCTCTGCACCACGTGCCACGACGGATCTATCTCGACGGACGTCGTCCACGGCAGGCTCAACGGCGCCGGCATGCTCAACGGCGGCGGATTCGAATCCGTCAACGGCACGCCGGTTACGTCCGCCCACAACGTCGAAGGGCTCGGCGGTGGGAGCGGCATCGGTATCGCCTGGGGCGGCCAGAACGGTGACGGGACGCCGGTCGCGGACGCTGGCGTGGGGGTGTCTGGCACGCTGGAATGCACCAGCTGCCACAACCCGCACGGAAGCACCAACTACCGCATCCTGAACGACGCCGGCACCGCAACGAGCGCGTCCGCTTTGGCCGCCCAGCGGTGGGTGCCGAATGACGCCGACCTGCTGAACTGGGTGAACTACCAGGTGATCGCCACCCGTGACGACGCACCGAACTACGGGTTCGTCACGGACCTGTCGAACTGCCCGGCCATCCCGTCAACAGGGACGACACCGACGCCGACCGCGGGCCCCGGCACGAAGTGCATGGC
>ORMF010551912.1_pt1 | contig 55975 bp, 63 predicted proteins | sample 1779871 | NCBI WGS metagenome assembly ORMF01 (sample SAMEA104232316, study PRJEB22302) | groundwater metagenome | biome: forest; feature: aquifer; material: groundwater | place: USA | collected 2011-08-07 | depth 5.4 m | reverse complement strand
TGCGGCCAGCATCAGGATGAAAAACGGACCGAATATGGCGAGGCTCCCGTATTGGATGAGGGCGAAACGCAGGCGCGGTTTGTAGACGTCAGTCATACCCGGTCACTTTGCCGCGTTTGGATAGGATTTTCTGCAACAGCAATTCGCGGATTTTTTCGGCGTTTGGGCGGTTGACGCCGTCCATGTGCGCCTCCATTCCGGACATGACGGTGGCTGTAGAGACGTGCACGTCCCACAGTCCGAATACGCGGTCCAAGATATCCTGATCCATGTAGACGTCCTGCATTTTTTCGTACGGCATCTGGATTTCGCGCGGCGTAATCCAGCCTTTGCGGATGGCCAAAAAGTCTTTCCCCACGTCGTAGTAATACGCGTCAAAATATTTCGTCTCGTAGACCCATTGCCAAACCGCCAGCACCAACAACAAGACCGCAAACGACCAAACCGGCAGAGCCAACGTGGTTAGGACGAATGCCTGGAAAACGGCCAAAAGGATGACGAGGATAATCCAGCGGATTATGGCTTCGAGCCACCGCTTGATTTTCTTGGCTTTTTCCAACGGGTATTGTTCAATGGTGGCCGGCATCGGAATCTCCCTCGCTTTCTTCCTGTTGTTTCTTTCGGTACATGTAGAATCCGTACGCGCCCAGCGCAAGCACGATGATGAGGATGATCCATGTAGTGGGGTCGCTTTCCGCCGGGGGTTTGGGCGCGGGCGTGGGGGCGATGAGCCGGGCGTAGCGTTCCTTCAATTCGGCGACCTGTTGTTTGAACTTTGGGACGTTGTCCAGGATGTATTCGTAGCTTTCGGCCGTGCGTTTGTCGTGAGCATCCTCGATTTGCGCCCAATCGGTCTTGACGTTTTTCAATTCGCGTTCCATGCCCGCGGAGCGGATCAACGCCTCGCTCTGGATGATGCTGCGGTATCCGGGTAGTGCTTCTGCGTACACTGCGTTGGCCCGGCAGTTTAGGTCTTGGAATGCAAAGGAGGACACGCTGTCCGTCACCCATTGGTCGCGTTGCGCGATGAGTGCGGAGAGGCCTTTTCGGGGGTCGGTGGACTTGGCTTTGGCGTACACGCTTGAGATGCCGATGTTGCGCAGGTTTTCCAGGTTGGTGTTGATGTTCTTGTTGTCCGGATCCGGGATGCTTTTCTCGTAGAGTTGTCGTTCGGCGTTTGTGATGGCCTTGTTGTAATCGTCGTACGCCGAGAGGTAGTCGAACAAGGTTGTGAACGACGCGTTGTATTGCTGGATGACGATGCCGGCGCCTTCCACGCTGGGGGCTGATTGGTGGAATTGTTCTTCCGAAATCGTGTTGGACAGCTGCAACTTGAGCAGGTCGGCTTTGGAGCGCAGGATGTCTAGCCGGCTTTCCAATTCCTGGAAAGTCAGCTGGGGGTATTTTTCCGTGGTCTGCGTCTGGAAGACTTGGACTTTGGCGTATTGGTCTTCAAGGATGCCTTGGCTTGATTCGATGGCCGTCAGAAGCGTGTCGGCTGAAAACCCTTTGGCCTTGACGTAGTCGCGGAGGACCAATTCGTTGTACAACCCGGTGGCCAACCGGCCCAATCGCGTTTCGTCCCGCATGAGTTGTCCGTCTTCCTGGTCCACGGCGGCCACCATCCTCCGGGCGCTGGACAACGGGTAGTAGAAAACGAAGTGGGGCGAATCATCCATCAAGAACGTTTGTCCTAAAGGCTGCAGTTGGGGGTTGTTCTCCTGGAGGCACTGTCCCAACGCGGCCAACGCTTCGCTCGATGATACAGCCCAGGCCAATGAGGCGAACGCAAAAAATGCCAACGCAACGAAGGCGGGTCTGAACGGAAAAGACGTGTTAAGTAAACCGGATCCTCTTATTTTTGCCTCGCGTGCCATACCGTTTTGTTAGAACGCCCTGTGCCTTAAATATACCTCTTTTTTCATTCTTGGTCAATGATGAACGCCTCCGAAGTCCGCGTTGTATTGGTCCGCCCCATCTATTCATCCAACGTCGGCCTCATCTGCCGCGCAATGAAAAACTTTGGATTTACCGATTTGGCCATTGTCACGCCTCGCCGGAACATCAAGACGAAAACCGCGTACATGTATGCCAAACACTCCAACGAAGTGCTGCAGCGTGCGCAGGTGTTTAGGTCTTTGGATGCCGCGGTGTCTGCTTGTCAAACCGTCGTTGGCACCACCGGCGTACCCACACGCTTCCACCGACAGCTCAAGCAATGCGTCCTTCTTTCCGGCTTGAAATCCAGGCTTGCCGGAAACGTGGCCATTGTGTTTGGCTCTGAAGGCAGCGGTTTGAACGAATCCGAGACGAATGCCTGCGATTTTATGGTTTTTGTCCCAACTAATCCGGCGCATGCGGTGTTGAACGTGTCGCACGCCGTTGCCGTGGTGCTGCACGCGTTGTCGGATATGGTGTGGAAGCCGATTTCAGACGTCGCGCCGCTTGGCACCCGACGGGTGTTGGAGCAAAAGTTTGCGGCGTTGATTGCCGGTGCGGACCGCGTTAAAGATAAAAAGAAAGTCGCCTTGTCCTTTCGCAAGTTGCTTTCCAAAGCCCAGCCCACGAGCGATGACGTGCGGACGTTGATGGCCGGTTTGGCGGGTTTGGAAAAAAGAGGGAAAAGACCGTGACGTTGTGGCAAGTATTGGAAGGCAAAAAAGTCAACTTGGACGCGTTGCGAAAGCGGTTGGACTTTTTGGAAGACGTGATCCGCGGCGCGCCCGATGGACTGCGGGACGTGTTGTTGTGCGATCCGAATGCCGAGATGCTGCACGCGGTTTTGCTGGGCTTGGCTGCCGAGAGCCTCCTGTTCTGCAAGACGCCGGATGAATTGGCGGCTTACCTGAATCGCAAAGCGGTTGAGCATTTTGGAAACGGTGCGTCAGCGATGTTCGCCGTGTACCACGAGGAAACGTACAACGCCCATCTTTTTGAGTGGAAGCAAGTCGAAACAGTCATGGCCCAAAACGCCGGTGCGTTTGACTCGGTCGAAAAATTTCGGGATTCTGTTTCAGTTGGAACGCGTCCAGATGTAACCCCCCTTGTTCGTTTGCCTGTCTACAGCGAAGCGTATGCCTTGCTCTTTGGCGAGCCGGTGGTTTCCGTGGTCAAGGAAGATGAAAAAACGGAGTACGCCGGCTATTCGCCTGTCAAAGACTTCATGTGGGCGCTTTACAGCCGGTTGATGGACAAACCGGAAAACCAGGCGCTGAAAAAAGCATTGGACGATTACGAGAAAAACGGTTTCCGCCAGATGGTGCGCGAGCCGGACGCCTTTGAAAAACGCCGCCAGCAACTGGAAGACCAACTCAAGTCCGCGTTCGATCCGGCCGTGGGCACCATTGACGCCATCTTGGACAACCAAAAAGAAGCTGAAGGGTATGTGGCGGAGTCGCATGAAGTCGGACCGGTTCGAAAAGAGTTGTACGGCCAGTTCGCCCATGCGCGGTACTTGTTCGACAAGATTATCATCTACGCGGAGTTGGATTGGTTGTACCCGCCCAACCGGTTGTTTCGTTACTCCCACTACCGCTTGGACCACGAAGGCACGGTCCAGATGGCACGCATGGATGATGCGTTGCATGAGGCGGGTTACTTCAAGAGGATGGAGCTGCTGAAGAAAGAGCACTGCCGTTGAGGTTCAGTTTTTCTTTTGTGCTTTCTGCCGGGTCTTACACGACGCGCTCGTAACTGAATTCGACTTCTTCGCCTTCGGGTTGCCAGCGCAGTTCGAACTCTTTTATGACGGGCTGGGTGCCGGGCGGCACGCCGACCGCGCTGACGGAGCTGAGGGCTACGATGCGGGGTCCGGTTTTGATGTAGACGTTGGCAATCATGTTCGCCGCTTTTTGTCCGCTGTTGACAAAATCGCACGTGCCGCGGACGAAGACGGAGTTGTTGGTGCCCAATTCCGGTGAAAGGGGGGCTTTGCCAAGGCCCAGAAACGGCTGGGGTCCCAAATAGTTGTCGTCCACGTTGCATGTAAGCGTTCCGCCGCCCAAAATGCCTTGGCGTCCCAACACGAGGAACAATAGGATGACGACGATGACGCCCAGCACCAAGAACCGCTGCGTACCGCCGCCTGGCGATAAAAGTCCGCTGAAAAGTTCGGACCACCCTTTGGGCGTTTTGAGCTTGTCCATGACGGCGCGCAAATCGTCTTGTGCGGTGTGCGGTTTTTGTGGTAATGCTTCAAGGCCGGAGGGTGCGCCCAGCAAGGCGTCGACTTCGAACTTGTGCGTGTCGCCGGCCACGTCGATCCAGATGCGGAACGATGGCACGTAGACTTTCTTTACAGCTGAAACCGCGATGGTGTCTTTTTTGAGGCCCACTTGCGATGCAAGCTTTGCGGCTGCCGCGTCTTTTGCTTCGGCCGCCGTTATGGCCGTGGATTCGATTTCGGCTTTGTCTTCGGCTTGTTTGGTGGTCTTGAGCGGCCGCTCGAACAGGATGGGCACGAAGTCGTTCAAGTCGCCGCTGTAGGCGTTCATCGCCGTCTTGCCGGACGGGCTTTGGCCTTCTTGGGCGATGACGTCGAACGAGAACACGTAGTACGGCGTGTAGACCAGGCGGATGTCGGTCACGTCGAATTTGGCAAAGCCTTGTTCCTGGAGGCTCTTGGCCACGATGCTCAAGGCGGCTTCCGGCGTGAGGACGGGCTTGAAGGCGGGGGCGTCCAGAATCATATAAGAGTGTTGAACGCGTAAGGCGGATTTAAAGGCTGTTTTTGCGCTTCAAAACGCTACCGGACCGCCCGTATTCTTTACGTTTCTTGTCGATTTGACAAGTGCTTTATAGACTCCGGACAACGTTTCTGCATGGGGTTGATCAGCTTGGACGCGACCGCCAGAACCAAGACGGTTGGCGGTTCCAAGACGGTTTCCATGTTCACTTCCGACCAAGTCCAGCTGGAAGCCGGCCGCCTATTTGAAAAACTCCAAAATTTGGGCTGGACCATGGACGAGTGCCTGCTGTATGCGCCCCTGACGCTGCAAATCAACCAACTCAAGGCGGAAAAAGACGCCATCGTATTGGCGCACTCTTACCAGACGCCGGACATCGTGTACGGCATCGCCGACTTCGTGGGCGATTCGTACGAATTGAGCAAAAAAGCGCGTGAAAGCCCCGCTTCGACCATCGTGTTTTGCGGCGTGCGCTTCATGGCGGAAACCGCGAAAATCATGAACCCCGAAAAGACCGTGCTGTTGCCGGCGCCGGACGCGGGTTGTTCCTTAAGCGAATCGATTACGGCCGGCGACGTCCGCATGCTGAAGCGGGAAAATCCCGGCTGCCCGGTGGTGACGTACGTCAACACGTCGGCGGAGGTCAAGGCCGAATCGGACGTGTGCTGCACGTCGGCCAATGCCTTGAAGATCATCAACGCCTTGCCAAACAAAAAAATCATTTTCATTCCCGACGAATACATGGCGCAAAACTTGCAGAAACTCACTGACAAGCAGTTGGTCGGCTGGGGCGGACGCTGCATCGTGCACGAACGCTTCTCAAAGGAAAACGTCCAAGCCGTGCGGGAACAATTCCCCGGCGTCAAGATCTTGGCCCACACCGAATGCCCGCCTGACGTAATCGAACAGGTGGACCTCGCCGGCGGCACCGGGGACATGATCCGCTACATGAAGTCCTCGGATGCAACGACGTTCATGCTCGTAACCGAATGCGGCTTGGGCGATCGCATGCGTGCGGAACTGCCTGAAAAACGCGTCGTCGGCACGTGCAACTTGTGTCCCTACATGAAAAAGAACAATTTGCTCAACGTGCTGCAAGCGCTTGAATCGCCCCAACCCGGACAAATCGTAGTCATTCCGGAAGACGTCCGCGTCCGAGCCCAGTCCGCACTGGAGCGCATGTTTGAGCTTTCAAAATGAAAATCGCTTTTTCCACGGGTTATTTTCCATGAAAATCGGACTCATCGGGTTGGGCGCCATCGGCTCTTTCTTGGTCTCGGAATGTTACGAGCACGAATGGCTCGTGTTTGACCAAGACGGCGCAAAAGTTCGGCAAACCCTGCAAAGCCGCGACATCAAGAACGCCCGTTTTATGGAGTCGTTTCCCGATTTGTTGGCGCAAAAACCGGACCTGGTCGTGGAAGCCGCGTCGCAGGCCGCCGTGCCACAAATGGTCGAAGCATTGCATGTCTGCGACGTCCTTTTGATGTCCGTTGGCGCCTTGACGGATGATGACCTCCTGGCCCGGTTGAGTTCAGCGGCCCAGCACAACGGCCACCGCCTGTTGATTCCTTCCGGCGCGGTGGGTGGCTTGGACGTTTTGCAATCCTGCCGGCCGCGGGAAGTCGTTTTGGAGACGCGAAAATCGCCCCAAAGCCTCGGCCGTGACGACGTGAAGGAAACCGTGGTGTTCGACGGCCCGGCCCTTGAGGCTTGCCGCAAGTTTCCCAAGAACGTCAACGTCGCGGCTACGCTGTCGTTGGCCGGCATCGGTTTTGATTACACGAAAGTCCGCATCATTTCCGACCCGTCCGCCCTGCAAAACTCCCACACCGTCCGCATCCGCGGCGATGCGGGCAACTACGTCTTCACCTTCCAGAACGAACCTTTCAAGGAAAATCTTGCGACAAGCCTTTTGGCGGCGTATTCGGCCCTGCATGCCGTGCGCAAGTTGGATGACGCCATCCAAATCGGTTGAAAAAGCAAAACCTGGTTCCATTCATGTGATGCCCCATGCTTTCTGACGAAATCAAGAAACGACTCATCCTCTTTTTGGAGGACGATCACTGGCAAGCGGACGTCACGGCCGTCATCACGCCGCAAAAGACTGCGTCGGCCATTATCAAATCAAACGAGCCGGCCACACTTGCCGGATTGGAGGAAAGTCTCTTTTTATTTTCTCATGCCGGGCTGACGGTGCAGGCGCAAAAAAAAGACGGCGACTTGGTCCACGCCGGCGACATAGTGCTTCAAGCCACCGGGCCCAACCGTGCCATTTTGTCGGTCGAACGCACCGCGTTGAACGTATTGAGCCGCATGTCCGGCGTGGCGACGCTTTGCCGTCAGGCGCAAGGCATGGCCGGCTCGAACGCGACCCTTGCCTTGACGCGCAAGACGGTTCCGGGCTTTAATGTGTTTGACAAGAAGGCGGCGGAAGTTGCCGGCATTTGGCCCCACCGCTTGCACTTGGAAGAAGCGGTGTTGATCAAGGAAAACCACTTGCAATTCTTTACAACGCCTGCCGATGCGGTCAAGGCCGCGCGAAAAACGCACGCGTCTAAAACCGTCGAGGTTGAAGTGCAGAATTTGGACGAACTGAAGTCCGCCGTCTCCGCAATGCCCGACATGGTGCTGTTGGACAATTTTTCTCTTTCAAAGGCCGAAGAATCCGTGGCGTGGTGCCGCAAGAGCGCGCCGGACGTCAAGATTGAATTGTCCGGCGGCATCCGCTTGTCCAATTTGGCCGCTTTTGCCTCTTTAAAGCCGGATTATATTTCATTGGGCCTACTTACCAAGGAAGCTCGAACCGTGGACTTTTCGCTTGATTTTGTTAAAAGTTGATGGACGCGCTGTGGGACGTCAAAATTTGTTTTTCGTAGAATGGTTTTGTTTATGGACGTTGATTTTCTTGTTGGAAAATTTAAGGACTTTTTTAGGGCCTCTGGCAAATCGAAAGCCGTCTTGGGGCTTTCCGGCGGCGTGGACTCGGCCCTTGTGCTGAAGCTGTGCAGCGACGCCATCGGCGGACAAAATGTGCATGCGTATTATTTGCCTTATTTCGAGAACGCCGTCGACGCAAAGCAGACGCAAGACTGGGCCAAACAATTGGGCGCATCCTATGCGGTCCTTTCCATCAGCAAGCCGGTTGACGCGTTGTGTGAAACGTCCGGAAAGTGGGACGACGTGTCCCGCGGCAACTTCATGGCCCGCGTCCGCATGTCCCTCTTGTACTTCCACGCCCGCCAACACGGCGCCGTCGTGGTCGGCACGGGGAACAAAAGCGAGCTGAAAGTCGGCTACTTTACAAAGTATGGCGACGGCGGCGTTGACGTCTTACCCATCGGCAACCTCTACAAGACCGACGTCTGGCAGATGGCCCGCGACGTCGGCGTTCCGTCCTACTTTATCGATAAAGCTCCCAGTGCCGGCTTGTGGGAGGGGCAGACGGACGAAGGCGAACTAGGCATGACGTACACGGAATTGGACGAAATCCTGCAGTTGCTGGAAGAGCGGCCCAATGCGGCCGTTCAAAAGTTCGGTGACGAGAAAGTCACGCTCGTCTTGGAACGCATGGCTCTTGGCGAGCACAAGTCGAAGATGCCGCCGGTGCTTTAATACGTCCGAATGCCTCAAATCCGCATGAATGTCGAGTTCATTTTGCATTCAAGCCCTCCGCGTCGTAGAAACTCGAATGCGCAGTCGATGACGCTAGCGCGTTTTGCCAAATATCACGACCCGATTGCGCTATACAATCTGTTTTGCGAAACCGCCTATCCTTCGTATCCTGAATATCCCGCCCATATGTCCAGCGAGTTTTCGGATGCCTTGAAATTGCTGCGTTTAAATCGGTTGCCTCAGACGTCCCTTGCTTCATTGGGCCACAGCCGCATGGTCATCACGGAAAACCCGCGCGTCTGGAAGCCCTCCATTCGGATTTACCTGAACAATGCGCCCGGCCCTGGAGGTTCAATTGTTTATCCCAAGGCAAGCCCGAAGCACTTGGCGGCCATCGAATCAGTGAGGAATTATTTGAAAGCACAAGGCATCGTGGTTGAAGAAATCCAGGAAAGAACCGAATAGTTTGTGCTAACGGGTTAGCCTCATCTCGTGGCTTGGGAACACCAACGAAGCTTGGCTGCCTTCGCAAGCGATGCGCAAGTAAATTCCGCGTTTCTCTTCGATTGAATATCGCATTTTCTTCAATTGAGCATTTGACAACTTTTTCCCCAAGGCATTCGACAGGATTTCTTTTGCATTCAAGATTTCAATTCCCACTACGCGGCCGCGAATGGATACGTCCACGTTGATGTACGAACTAACGCATATGGTTTGGTGGATTTTTGTGGCGTGTCCGTAGGCGTAAGCTGCATCTGCCTGTGGGTCGTACGTCCATTTTTTCATTTTCATTCACATCGTCTGTCAAGGTCGGTTGGCTTTTGGTTGATTTTTCCATCTCGGACTAGTTGAATTTGGTTCTACCGAAGACTTAAATCCGCCTATTTCGACCAATGTCTGGAGTGATTTGGACATGCACGCTTCTCGTGAATCGACGTCGCCTTCCTTGCTTTCACGCTTTACGCCTGCCGCTTTTTTCCATCTGCAAAAGCAAGTGGACGGGTTACAGCGCGAAGTGCGCCAACTCAAGGAATCGGGTCATTCCGTACGCGAGCTGGATGACGCGGAGGCCAAGTTGGACGTCGTCCGGTTTCTTGGAAAAGCCAAAGCGGCCGGTCGGCAATCGGTTTCCGATTTTGAAGTCGCTGACGTGTTGAACCTGCCTTTGGAACAGGTGGGTGGAATTTTGTCGGACCTATTGGTGGAAAAACGTGGCCGATGAGACGGTTTCGTTCAAAGTCATCCGTGACCAATGGGTCCTGCTCTCGCCTATTAATCGGGGCCAAGGTTCCATTGATGATTGGGTCATCCGCGCCAACAAATTTGGCAAACCCCGAGTGGTGCCGGACACCGGCCGCGACAAGACGCAAGAGATTTTTTGCAGCGGGTTTGTCCGTGCGCGGCCCAAACGCGAGTTCGATTTGACGAAATTCAAGCCAAGCTGATGCTTTGATAAAAAGAAAAAAAATGCGGCGCCGCGTTTGCCTGCCACGGCGCCGTTTGCTTTGTTGCCGCGTATTTTGGGCGTGGAAAAGAAAAGCCCGGAAAAATGAAAAAAATGGAAAATGGGGTGTTTGCCCCCCACCTCCCTCTTTTCGTTTGCCTTTTGCTTTCTGCCTTACGAGTTGAGGTACAGCTCGAATTCGTACGGGTGCGGGCGCGTACCCACTGCGTTGGATTCGGCGTACTTCAATTGCACGTACGAGTCGACCAAGTCGTCCGCGAAAATCGGCTTGAGGTAGTCGCGGTCCGACTCCAATTCGTGCAGCGATTCCAGCAGGCTTCCCGGAAGTTCCTTGATGCCGGCTTGGCGGCGCTCGGCCACCGTCATGTGGTAGATGTTGGCATCCACCGGCGCCGGCGGCATGATTTTCTTTTTGATGCCGTCGAGGCCTGCGGCTGCAAGGGCGGCGAATGCCAAATACGGATTCGCCGTCGGGTCGGGGGCGCGGTATTCCAGGCGTTTGGATTTTTCGTTCGAGAAGTAGTTCGGGATGCGGATGCACGCCGAACGGTTGCTCTTGGAATATGCCAGGTAGACGGGGGCCTCGTATCCGGGCACCAGGCGGCGGTACGAATTCGTCGTCGGGTTGCAGAATGCGGACAAGGACCGGCCGTGGTGGATGAGCCCGCCGATGTAGTAGATGGCGTTCTGGGAAAGCTGTGCGTACGGTTCATTCGCGTCGTAGAATTGGTTGTGCCCGCCGTTCCACAGGCTCTGGTTGGTGTGCATGCCGGAGCCGTTGTCGCCGTACATGGGTTTCGGCATGAACGTGGCGACTTTTCCGGCGTGGTAGGCCACGTTCTTGACGACGTACTTGAACGTCAGCAAGTTGTCGGCCATGTTCACGAGGCTGTCAAAACGCATGTTGATTTCGCATTGGCCGGCGGTGGCCACTTCGTGGTGGTGCGCCTCGACGGAAATGCCGAAGTCGTTTTGCAAGCTGTCGGAAATGCTGCGGCGCACGTCTTGCAGCGTGTCGGCCGGCGGGACGGGGTAGTAGCCGCCTTTGAACGAGATGGGGTATCCTTTCCCAGTGGGGCTCCAGGCCGCTTCCATCGAGCCGATGGAGTACGATTGGCCGCGGTGCGGGTTGGTCACGTCGAAATGGACTTCGTCGAAAATGAAGAATTCGGCTTCCGGTCCCCAATAACTGGTATCAAATCCGGCCTGCGCCAAGACGCGTTCGGCGTTTTCGGCGGTGTGGCGCGAGTCCTTCGAAAAGCGGGCACCAGTGACTTCCTTGACGCCGCAAAATATTCGGCCGGTGTCTTTTTCCCACGGGATTTTGCGGTACGTCGAGGCCATGGGCAACAAAAGCATGTCGGATTCGAAGATTTCTTTGAATCCTTTGATGGAAGAGCCGTCCAGTTTTCCGACGCCGATTTCAAAATCCTTCTCGTCGATGGTGTGGGAAGGTACGCTGATGTGCTGCAAATCGCCCACCAAGTCGACGAATTGCAGGTCGACCCACGTGACGCCTTCTTGTTTCATACGGCCCAGTACGTCGGCGCCCGTCTTGGGTTTCGGTACGGATAACAACACGGATTCGCTCATAGTTTCCCAACCCCACTTTGTCGGCGGCGTCCGATTTTGGATCCAACCGTTGACCTGTATAGGGTCACGAATGGAATCATCTTATTTATCACTTTGCGATTTTTTGTGGTTGTTTGTTCAAAGAAAAGCTTTAAATTTGCTCAAATGTTCATTATTTTTGGTTTTTGAATGGCAAAATTAAACAAACCGCAGTCGCCGCTGGATGAGCGTATTTTGTCGGAATTGCGCGTGAACAGCCGTCTTTCGTTCCGCCAAGTGGCTGAAAAACTCCAGGTATCTCCCGCCAGCGTGATGGCGCACGTGCGGGATATGGAAAAATCCGGCGTAATCCTGGGCTACGGAATGGATTTAAATTATTCCAAACTGGGTTATGATTTGATGGGCGTGATCCATGTGACCATCCGCAAAGGGGCGTTGTTGTCGGTCCAGCGGGAAATCGCGAAAATCCCGGAAGTCGTTTCGGTATATGACGTGACGGGTGATGCGGATTCGTTCGTCATCGTCCGGGTGCGCTCGCGTTCGGAACTTTCGCGCATCGTCAAGCGCATCCTGAAGCTGGAACACGTGGAACGCAGCAACACCAGCATCGTGCTGAACGTTATCAAGGAGAATTATCGGTTGCAGCCTTTGGAAGGTATTGAGCAAGGTTAGTTTTCCGAAGGAAGGGCGATGTGGAATCGTTTTGCATGCCTTGGCCCCCGAAAACAACGTCGCTTAAAACGGTGTCCGCCAACAAGTTTTCAATGAGTTTATCGTCTAGTTTCCCGGTTTATTCCATGGAAGTCGCACTATTCGGAGGCACCTTTAATCCCCCGCATCGGGGCCACGTCCATGTCGTCGAAGAGCTTGCCAAGCGCTTTGACGAAGTCTGGATCGTGGTGGCGGCGGATCCGAACAAGAACGAAAAGCCCTACGTGCCGCCCGAACGCCGCTTGAAGATGGCGGAGTTGGCGTTTGGCGGTATTGCAGGCGTCAAGGTGCTGGATGTTGAATTGAAGCGTTCCGGAGTCAGCTATACGGTCGATACCCTCCGAAAGCTCCGGTCGGACTTTCCACGTCATGACTTCTGTTGTGTCATTGGTTCGGACCTGGTGGCGGATTTTCCGCGGTGGAAAGAGTCGGAGATGTTGGCCAAATCCGTGCCGTTTTTGGTCGTGTTACGGCCCGGCTTTCCGTTGGTTTCAGAGGAATTGAAACGCTTTGCGCACGTGGAAGTTTTGACGGATGATGGGGTGGATGCGTCCAGCACGCAACTTCGTTCCTGGCTCAATTCGGGCAAAACAAAGCAGGCAAAAGAACAGGTTCCGGCGGACGTTTTTGACTACTTGATTCAGAACCGCCTGTACGATTGACCGGCCTGTGCGGTTTCGTGCCGCGTGTTCAGTCTTGGCCAGGCGTCAAGCCGTGCCAGTGGTAATCGAGGGCTTTTTTGACCCAGAATTCCACTCGCGTCTTTATCCAAATCGGGCTTTGGCGGTTGGCGTTCATTTCGCGCGACACGCGGGCGCCGATGCGGAACTGTCCGGCGATGCGCGTGAACCAGTTGGCGTGCTTGGCCTTGAGCGCGTCGTAGTAATGCGAATACCGCGCGCGTTTTTCCAGTTCCAACGTGAGGTACGTAATGAGTTCTTCCATGCCTTCGCGTTCGTTTTGCCGCGTCGCGTTGCGCAACGCAAGGGAGGCTTTGGATAGTTCCACCAGGATGTGGTGGTTGCGTCCGATTCCCAACATGTCTTCGATGGGGTGATGCGGGTGTGCTTGGCGGGTCGAATCGGAAGGGTGGTGCTTCGTGGCTTCGGCATGAACCGTGACGGCTTTGGACGACATGCTACAAGCTAGGTTTTGCGCGTATAAAAAGACGGGCGGTTTGGGCGGCTTTTTATCCCGGTTTCGCCCGTGTTGTCTGTTATGGTAACCTTGCAGGATTTCATCCATGAACTGATTCGAGAAAAATTCTTCGAAAACGAGGAAGTGCTCAGCGGGTTCCAGATGTATGCGGCCAGCGAAAAAGCGCTTGGCAAGGCTTGGCTTTCCAAGGAAGCGGATGACGCATGGGCCCATTTGCAAGAAAAGACGTAGTGCTTTTTGATTTTCCGTACGCCGATTTATCCAACCGCAAGCTGCGGCCTTGCCTGGTATTATCTCCTGAAGTGGGAGACGGCGTACTGTTTTGCCAATTCACGTCGCAAAAAATCCGGAACGATGAGTACGCGGTGGATTTGAAGGACCGGGACACCCGGGCCGGCCGTCTCCAAATCGATGGATTCATCCGCGCCAACAAGCTGTTCACTGCCGACAAGCGCCAGGTGCATCTGAAGATTGATGCGGTCGATGATGCGACTTACTCCGAGGTCACGCAGACGATCGCACGGTTGATTCAAGCCGGACCGGCGTAGAATCTTTTTTCTGGCTTACTTCCTATCCCTTTACTACGCCTAACGGAATCATTTTTGCTACGATCTTGGAAATTCCAGCTTTTTCGACGGCTCCGACGACGTCGTCCACGTTCTTGTACGCCCCACCGGCTTCTTCGGATAGGAGGCGGGGTTGGGTGGCGCGGATGACTTGGCCTTTCTGAATCATTTCGGCTTCGATCTTGCGGCTGTCAAACTCACGGATGGCCTGGTGGCGTGACATGCGGCGGCCCGCGCCGTGGCACGACGAGCCGAACGTTTTTGCGGCTCCAGGCATGCCGCACAAGAGGTAGGACGACGTGTTCATGGAGCCTGGGATGATGACGGGCTGGCCTACGGTGCGATATGCCTGCGGAATCTTAGGGTGGCCCGCCCAGAACGCACGGGTGGCGCCTTTGCGGTGGACGAATACGTTGCGGGTTTTTCCTTCGATTTCGTATTCCTCAAATTTCCCAACGTTGTGGCACACGTCGTACACCAACTCAAGGCCCATTTCGTCCTGCGGTTTTCGGAAGACTTGTCCAAATGTCTCGCGTACCCAATGAGTCATCAGCTGACGGTTGCAAAAAGCATAGTTCACGGCGCAGGACATTGCTTTTAGGTAATCTTCCGCTTCTTTCGAGTCAAGCGGTGCGCAGCAGAGTTCAGGATCCGCCAACGCAATGCCGTATTTTTCGGCGGCACGGAGCATCACGCGGAGGTTGTCATCGCAGATTTGGTGGCCGAAACCACGGGACCCCGAATGGATCATCACCGTAATCTGGCCTTCAAAGACCCCGAAGGCTTTGGCAATGACCGGGTCGTATATTTTTTCGACTTTTTGTACTTCCAGGAAGTGATTGCCCGAACCCAGTGTTCCCACTTGGGGAGACCCGCGTTTTTTGGCTAAATCAGAGACTTTGGAATAGTCGGCTCCTTTGAAGCAACCGTTTTCCTCGCAATGGTCGCGGTCTTGTTTCCGTCCATACCCTTTTTCGATGGCCCAATCCAGTCCGTGGGTGACGACGTTTTCTAATTCGGATGGCGTGAATTTGATTTGGGCTTTGCTTCCGACGCCGGACGGGATGTTTTTGAACAAAGCGTCGGTAAGGCGTTGCAAATGGGGTCGGATTTCATTTTCGGAATAATTGGTGCGGATGAGTCGGACGCCGCAATTTAAGTCGTACCCTAATCCGCCGGGTGAGACGATTCCGCTTTCCGCGTCAAACGCCGCCACCCCTCCAATGGGAAATCCGTAGCCTTCGTGGCCGTCGGGCATGACGTATGCCGCGTCAAGGATGCCCGGTAGGGCGGCGACGTTTTTGGCTTGTTGCAAGGTCCGGTCGGACAGTATGCTATCAAGCATGTGGGCTTGTGCGACGAGGCGGACGGGCACGTTCATGGCGCCCGTTTTCGGCACTTCGTACATGCCGGGAGAAATTTCTTGGTACGTCATGTCTGCAACCTCTTGTAAGGCGATGAAATGGTGTCAAAAATCATTTTGTTTTTTCCTTGCTTTTTTCCTGGAGTGGCTTTCGTTCCCATTTGTTTGGGTGTGGACGATTCTATTAAAAGCTTGCAGGGTGCCAATGCAATGCTATGTCGACCGCGCAGAAAGTCTTAGTTCGTTTGTCGGTGTTTGACGGCTCCAATATGGGCTCCATCGAAGTCGGCGAGGACAAGATCACGCTTTCCTTGCTCAAGACGACGACGATCCGCCAGGGGTATGTCAGTTCGGTGGATAAATCGGCGGATTTGGCGTTGAAGAAAGTCAGCGTGGAACTGCATTATTTCGACTTGTTCGGCAACAAGGACGTCAAGCGTTTCGCCATGCACGAGAACGATTACAAGACGCTAAAGAAAGTCTTGGGCAAGTAGTTTGCGGATATTGCGACGTCCGTGGTTTGCAGCGGCTTTTTTTTTCCTGACCAAAACGGAGTTTATTTAAGCGCGATAATCGAAAACTAGTTTCAGGTGGTATTCATTCCGTTTGTTGTTTCACGGGGGCACTCGTCAGTCGGCCGATTTGCTGTATTGATGGTGGTCTCCGTTTTCATTTTTAGCAGTTTTGTCGCCGCTTTGTCGTCCATGCAGGTACCGGCGGTGGACGCCAACGGCAACGGCATCCTGACGACGATCCAGGCCGACGTGCGGTCAGGCTCCGGCGGTGTCTACATCGACGTCGAGCCGTTCATTTCGGTCGAGACGCAGAATTCGGCGAAAGTCGCGGCCCAGCAAGCCGCTAAACTGGCGGGCGTGGATTTGGGTAAGTTCGACGTGTTTTACAAAGTCATCGCGAATACGGAAGTCGTGGACGGCCCGTCCGGCGGCCAGGCGTTGGGTTTGTTGGCGTACGCGGAGTTCACCAAAAAGAAAATCCGTACTGATTTGACGGCCACCGGTTCGATCGAGGCGGACGGTTCCATCGGCAAAGTCGGGGGCATCCTGGAGAAAGTTGAGGCGTCCCAGGCGGCGGGCATCCGGCTGGTTTTGCTGCCGCTAGGGCAGGCTGTGCAAAGCGGCGTGGACCTGGCGCAATACGCGCAGGCGCGTTGGGGCATGCAGGTGGTGGAAGTTCGGAACCTCAACGAGTCCGTGGCGTTGGCGTTTACGACGACTGGAAGTTCCGTCAGCGCGCCTTCGCACCCCGAGCTGGCTTTGGTGCTTTACAACGTGGTTTCCTTGCAGTCCGAACGCGTGTTGCCGTTGAAGCAGCTGGCGGCCGGACAAGTAAAAAGCCTCCAGCAAACGCTGGATACGTTGAACGCTGATAGCGTGATTGCCCAAGTGGTGCGCCAGGCCATCAACCGTTCTTCCCAGTTGCTCGAAAATGGTTATTATTATTCCGCGGCCAACGAGGCGTTCTTGGCCCGCATCCAAGCCGACGCATACGCGTTGTCCAACGTGTCGAAAGCGGGTTTGATCCAGCGCGTGCAGGCGTTGGAATCGGAAATGGACGCGTTCCGATTCACGGAGCCGACGGATGCCAATTTGGAATGGTCTGCCGGCGCGCGCCTGCGCTGGTTTTGGGCTAAAGAGCGCTTGTCCGAACTCAAGGACCGCGCGGCAGTCAGCGACCGCGCGTTGCCTCTGCTTCCAGATTTTGCCGCGTCGCAGAATTGGTTTTTGGCGACCAAACAACTCGACGCGTCCGCCAAAGCACTGGGCGGAAAACCGGTGGCCATGGACACGTGGAAGTCGTATGCGTTGCAGCAAATCCAGGCGTCGAACCGCTCGGTGTCGGCCAACCCGGTGGATTCCGAGTCGATTTTCCACCTTAAGACCGCTCAATCGGCGTATGCGGCCGGCGATTATTTGGCCGCTACCTACGATGCCGCGTTCGCATCTGCGTTCAACGAGGCACGGCTCACGCTTTCCGACGTGAAGGAAAACCAGTTGACGGCCTTGTTGCCAAAACAGGAAACCCTTTCGACGTATTCGCAGGATGCGTGGGCGCAGTTGTATTACGCTCACGCGCTTTACAGCGCGCAGTCGGCCAACGCCTCGGGCGACTTGTTGGATGTCATCAATGCGGTGAAGTTGCAGGCGCTTTCAAGCACACTTGCCCAAGTGAATGGCCAGTTGGCTTCCCGGATTGGAAAGCCTTTCGAGCCGGTCGACGTTTCAAGCTCTGGCGGAATCCAGGTGACGACCACGGTGCAACCGGCCGGTCCCAGCCCGTGGGTTTATCTGGGCGGTGCCGCGCTCATCGTCGCCATCATATTGGCCGCGTTCGTCATCGTCTACAGCCGCCGGCCCAAACCGTTGTCCAAATCGGACCGCATTGACTTGCTGGAGCAAGGCTTGCTGGAAGGCCGCATCAGCGAGAAGACGTATGGCACGTTGAGCCGAAAATACGGCCAAGCACCGGCCAAGAAGCGCAAGCGCTAAATGGCATTGCCCTTATTTTCCTTCAAGCGCCCGTAGCGCCGCGGCGGCCACGTACAGCGAGCCGCACACCAATGTAGGCTTGTTTGCCGGACGTTGCAATGCCGTTTGGACGCTTTGGGCCACATCCGTCTTTATTTTTTTGGCGTCAAATAATGGCCTCAGCTTTTCGGCTTTCAGGGCGCGGAAGTTTTCCGGCGTTACGAGCGTAACCGATCCGATCGGCAGTCGGCACAGTTCGTCGACCATTGCCGAGTAATCTTTGTCCGCTAACACGCCGAAGACCACGTTCCACTTCTTTTGCTGGTATGCCGCCTTGAGGGCTTTCACAAGTGCCTTGATGCCGCTGGGGTTGTGGCCGCCGTCCACGATGACGTTGCCGAATTGCTGCATGCGGCCGGGCCATTTTGCGCACTGCAATCCGGCGGTAATTGCTTTTGCCGGAATGGCGACGCCTTGTTTTTTTAGTTCAAGCGCGGCGGCCACGGCCAACGCGGCGTTTTCCGCTTGGAAGCGGCCTTGCAATCCCAAAGGAATTATTTGGCCGTCGAGGTGCACGGACAACGGATTTTCCTTAACCACTTTTAGCGGCAACACTTTTTTCAATCGCGCTTTTCTTTCTCGGGCCAGGCGTTGGATGGCGTCGTACGCTTCGCCGTCGGTCGTGGTCAGGCAAATACCGTCTTTCGGGATGATGCCGGCTTTTTCCTGCGCGATTTGCTCAATCGTGTTTCCCAACATGGCGATGTGGTCCAGCGCGACGTGCGTGATGAGCGCGACTTTTGGCACGAGAATGGTCGTGGCGTCTTTTTTTCCGCCGAGGCCTACTTCCACCACGGCCCAATCCACGCGTTGGTCCAAAAAGTGTTTGAACGCCATGAGCGTGTAGGCCTCGAATTGGCTTGCGCCGTGTTTTTCCACTAAGGGCCGGGCCCATGAGGCCAAGCTCGCAAAATCGCTTTTTGAAACCATTTTTCCGTTGACTTGGATTCGCTCGCGCACGTCCAACAAGTGGGGTGAGGTGTAAAGGCCGGTCTTGAGTCCCGCCGCCTGGAGGATAGTATCCAAAAATGCGCACGTCGAGCCTTTGCCGTTGGTGCCGGCGACTTGCACCGCGTTGAGCCGCTTGGCGTCGACCCCGGAATCCGCGGCCAAGGCGCGCATCCGGTCCAACCCCCATGTCGCGGGTTCCGGCAAACGTTCCAGCCACTTCTTCGACTCGGCAAAGTCCATACTATTATTAGTTTTCGCGTTCCCTTATCAAACCGTTCGCCATGCTTTCGGAATTCACTGCCCAAGAACAAGCCATCCTCTCTCCGTATTTCACCAACCTGGATAAGGATGTCTTTGCCTTGCGCAATTTGCCGGAAGTCGTCAAAGGCGCGCTGTTTTCGCGCTACAGCCGGACCAACAAGAGCCTCCGACGCGTGCTGTTGGACGAATTCATCCAAAGCAAAGACATGGCGTTCGACCAAATCGTTTCGGCGCCCAAAGGCGATGAAACCGTCGCCATCCGCAAAGCCGAGGAATTCTACGACCGCGTGCTGGTGGGCTACGGCGACGACTCGGTTGCAGAGCTTGGCGGCGCGCACATCGCGGTCGAAAACGTGTCCAACCTCGTGACTAAAGTGCTTCAGGACAGCCGGCTTGGGATTTCGCCTTTGGAAAAAAGCACGCGGTACGTCTACTTCAACGAAAAACGCGATGGCAAGTACGCGTACTACCGCGAACCGGAACTCATGGCCGCCGACGCAACGGCGTACCAAGGCGCATGTGACCGGTTGTTCGACACGTACACGCGCCTGTTGGAACCTGTGACGTCGTACTTCAAGGAACGTTTTCCCCAGGGGGACGCGTCCGAGCGGGCGTATGCGTCGGCCATCCGCGCCAAGACGTGTGACGCCTTGCGGGGTTTGCTGCCGGCAGGTACTTTGACCAACGTCGGCATGTACGGCAACGGCCGCGCGTTTGAATACCTCCTGCTTAAGATGTACGCCTCTGACTTGGCTGAATCCCGCCAGTGCGCGGCAGCCATGCACGCCGAATTGGAAAAAGTCATTCCTTCATTCGTCAAACGCGCCAACGACAAATACGGCAAAGGCACGCAGGACTTCCAGAAGGCGGCCCGCGAGCAAATCGCGCCGTTTGCCGCTGGATTGCCGGAAAGCCGCCAAAACGTGGAAGTCGCTTTGACCAACTTTGATGCCGATGCCGAGGAAAAAATCATCGCGGCCATTTTGTACGAAGCGGCGCCGTCCCACGTGGATTTGCGGACGCTCAACGCCTATGTCCGGATGATGGGCACAGATGCCAAAACCCAGATTTTGGATGCGTATTGCGGTCACCGAAAGAACCGGCGGCAAAAACCCGGACGCGCATTTGAGAACGCAAGTTTTACGTTCAGCATCCAGGCCAATTACGGCGCGTACCGCGACTTGCAACGCCACCGGATATTGACGCAACAACGCCAACTGCTCTGCACCAAACACGGCTTCGACTTGCCCCCGGAAGTCAAGGACGCGGGTTACCAATCCGATTTCACGGACGCCGTCCAGGCTGCCGCCGAGGCCTTCCAGTCGTTCGAAAAGAACTACCCGTTTGCGGCGCAGTACGTCGTACCCATGGCCTACAAGCTGCAGTGGTACGTGACGTTGAACTTGCGCGAAGCGTTCCACCTGATCGAACTGCGTTCCATGGAGCAGGGCCATCCGGATTACCGCCGGGTTGCGCAGCACATGTTTTACGAGATTAACCGCGTCCAGCCCCGCCTTGCAAGCTACATGAAATTCGTCGACTTCAAGGAATACGGCTTGGAACGGCTCGGTTCCGAGAAAAAGATCGACCAGAAGATGGAACAAGTCAAGGAAAAGTACGGGAACTAAGCCATGGTCGAATACAATGTGTGGCATGCGGGGCAACTTCCCAAAAAACTGCAGAAAGACGCGAATGGACTAATGCATCGCCAAATGCGCTACGCCTATGCGCAAGAGGGAATTGGTACGATCAAGTACAAATTGATCCATGTTCTGGCCGAGTGGAGTGCCCTTGGCCAAGGACAACGGCCGCGAATGGTGTTGACCGAAGGCCGTGGTGAAGAAGAAAAAGTGGTTGCCGTCGTGGACTACAATCCATTGCGGTCAACCGTGAATGAAATCGCAAGCGCCAAAAAATCCGAGAACGAAAAAAAGCACATTGAAGAATCTCTGGGCAAAACCGCTGCAGAGGAGTTACTTTTGCACTTGATTTTCTATTTGAAAAAAATCCATGCTAAAAACTATGCGGACGCCGCGCTTCTAGGCGGGGGACATCACCTGGCAAGTCGACTGGAAAAATCCGGATTCAAAGTCGTGGATCAAGGCAAGGGCGTCCACCGCATTTATTTCCCGGAAAGGCCACCCGAGCGAGTGGCGGACGCCATGTGGAGGGGTAGGTATGACAAAGCCACTTCCCGCCGATAGGCAGTATTATCCTTTTTCTCAGTATTTTGAAAAAAACGGGGCTCTATTGTTCTCCCCTCATTCTCCCGCCCGATGGTCCTATTTTTTGGCTGAACCGGTGGCGGAGTTCAATGCCCGTCAGGGTGAAGTTCAAGTCATTCAAAACGGCAAAGGAAGCTGGAAAAAAAACTCAAAACCGCTTGACGCGCTTGAGTTATTTTTTCAATCTTGCCAAAAAGAGCGCGCTGCTACACTCCGCGACCCCGTAGGTCCACCCTTCCAAGGCGGCGCCGTGGGGTATCTTTCCTACGAGGCCCTGCATTACTTGGAAGACGTGCCTTTGCCGAAAACCGACGACGTGCACGCGCCGTGGCTGGACTTTTTATTTTTTGACGTAGGCCTTGTGTTTGATCACTGGGAGAAAAAGTATCACGCTTTTGGCCCCAGCTCAAAAACCGATTCGTTGCGAGGCCCGTTTAAAGCCATTTTGAAGCAATTGCAAAGCCCTTCGGAGTCAGACGCCGGAAAAACCACTCCAACGGCCTCAGGAAAAACCGGAAAAATCACCTCCAATTTCTCCAAACCCGCTTACGTCGCTGCAGTCAAGAAAATTCAAGGCCACATCGCCGCCGGCGAGACGTTCCAATCAAATTTGTCCCAGCGGTTTGAGGCGCAGACGACGAAAAATCCGTGGGACGTTTTTGTTCGGCTTAATCAAATCAACCCGTCTCCGTATTCAGCTTTTTTCCAATCCGATGACGTGGTCTTGGCGTCCGCATCGCCCGAGTTGTTGTTTTCCATCGAAGGCAACCGCATCGTGACGCGGCCCATTGCCGGCACGCGGCCCCGAGGTAAGACTCCGGAACAAGACGCGCGCCTGGAAGCCGAGTTGAAGAAAAACGCGAAAGAGAACGCCGAGCACGCCATGTTGGTGGATTTGGAACGCAACGACGTGGGCCGCGTCTGCCAAGCCGGTTCGGTCCAAGTGCAGGAAGGCTTCGTGGTGGAAAAGTATTCGCACGTGCAGCACTTGGTCAGCCAAATTGAGGGCCGTCTGCAACCCGGAAAAAGCGCGTTTGACGCGTTGCGAGCGTTGTTTCCGGGCGGTACCATCACGGGCTGCCCCAAAGTGCGTACCATGCAGATTTTGCGGGACGTCGAACCGGTGGCACGCGGGCCGTATTCGGGCTCGTTGGGCTTCATCGGGTGGAACGGCGACGCCGCGTTTAACATTTTGATCCGCACCCTTTACTTCAAGAAGGAAAAGAAAAGCAACGCCAACTTGGAAAAAAAGAAAAAAAATGAAAATGTTTCACCCAATGGTTTGCTTGATTCGGCCGACAACCCGGTATGGCGGGCTTTCTTTCACGCCGGGGGCGGCATCGTGTATGATTCGGTGCCGGAAAAAGAGTTTGAGGAGAGTCTCCAGAAAGCTGAAGCGCTCAGGCTCGCTCTCAAATAGGACTTTGGTAAGAAAAGCAACGAACGGTGATTTTCATGAAGGAACGCATCCAACCCACAACCGGACCGAACGCCGTCGGCCCCTATTCCGCTGGCATCCGCTGCGGCGACTTCGTCTTCGTATCCGGCCAGTTGCCCTTGACTGCCGAGGGCAAACTGTTGGAAGGCTCGATCGAGGAGCAGACGGACCAAGTGATGCGCAACGTTCAATCGGTGCTGGAGGCGGCCGGCTGCGATTTGCAGGACGTGCTCAAGTCCACGATTTACTTGTCCGACATGTCGCTTTTTTCCAAGGTCAATTCCGCTTACGCCAAACATTTTTCCGAGCCGTACCCCGCCCGCGAGACGGTCGGAGTCAAGGAACTCCCCTTGGGGGCGCGCCTGGAAATCAGCGTGATTGCGGTCAAGGCCAAAAAATAGGCCGCGTAAAACCGCTGCGTCCAAACGCACTTTAATTTGGCCGTCTACGATCCTTTCATGCGTTCTTACCTGAACGGCGAAATGGTGGAGGCGCCCCAAATCAGCGCGTTGGATGAAGGCTTGCTGTATGGTTATGGCGTGTACGAGACGCTGCGGGTCTATTCCGGCGTGCCTTTCCGCCAAGGCGAACATGTGCACCGACTGCGGGCGTCGGCTGAAAAAATTGAGATGCGCGTGCCCTCGGAAAAGAAGCTCCACGACGCTATCCTGCAAACCCTTCAGGCCAACGATTTGTCTGATGCCGCTTTGCGCGTGGTGCTCACTGCCGGTTCCGAAAGTGATTGGGGCGACGCGGAGCCTTCGCTTTTGGTGTTGGCCAAAGCCTTGGGTTCTGTCAAAGCGTCGTTCAAGGCCATTACCGTTCCGTTCCACCGCGACGTGGCGCAAGCCAAGACCCTCAACTGCTTGACGGCGGTTCTGGCCCGAAAAAGGGCGGCGCAGGCCGGTTGCGACGAGGCGATTTTCCGCATCGGCCGCTCGGTACTGGAAGGCACGACGTGCAACATCTTTGCGCTTCATGGGGATGTCCTGACCACGCCGAAGGACGGGGTATTGGAAGGCGTCACGCGGAATGTCGTGCTGGAGCTTGCCGCTTCTTTGGGCCTCAAGACCATCCAAGGGGCTTTGACCTACGACCGTCTCTTGCAGGCGGATGACGCCTTTGTTACGGGTACGCTCAAGCAAATCGTCCCTTTAAGCGAGTTGGACGGTAAGCCCTTAACGCAAGGCCCCATGGTTAAAAAAATCCAAACCGCGTTTTCCGAGTTGGTCCGCCGTGAAGTCGGCATAACGTGAAATCCATGAACTTCAAAGCCAAACATAAGACGTTGGATTTATCCAAACCCGTCCTGATGGGCGTTTTAAACGTCACGCCGGACAGCTTCAGCGACGGCGGGAAATTCCTGAACGTCCCGCACGCCGTCAACCACGCCATGCAGATGATTTCAGACGGTGCTTCCATCATTGACGTGGGTGGCGAAAGCACGCGGCCGGGGGCGTTACCAGTTTCATCCGCCGAGGAAAAAAAACGCGTCGTTCCCGTGATTGAGGCGTTGGTCGTTGAATTGGCAAAACAAAGAAAAGGCGCATTGAGCGGCGTTTTGATTTCCATTGACACGTACAAGTCCGATGTGGCGGCGGCAGCCCTGGACGCGGGTGCGCACATCGTGAACGACGTGACGGGTTTTACGGACTCTAAGATGCGTGCGGTCGTGGGTCGTTTTCGTGCCGGGGCCATCGTGATGCACATGCAGGGCACGCCGCAAACCATGCAGGAAAATCCGGTTTATTCCGACGTGGTGGCCGAGGTCAAGGCTTTCTTGGAAAAGCAGGCCGCTTTGATCAAGAAAAGCGGGGCTTCCGACGTCCTGGTCGACCCGGGCATCGGTTTTGGAAAAACGTTGGAGCACAACCTGGCGCTTTTGGGTCGGTTGGACGAATTCGCGGCGTTGGGTTATCCGTTGTGCGTCGGCGTCTCGCGAAAGAGTTTTATTGGCAAACTCACGGATGATGACCGGTTGGCCCCGGACCGTCAAGATCGGCCGTTGGCCGCACAAAACCGGTTGGAAGGGACCTTGGCGGCCGTCGCGGCATGCGTCCTTAACGGTGCCAGCGTGTTGCGGGTGCATGACGTGGCGGAATGCAAAAAAGCGGTAGAGGTGGCATGGGCGATGAAAAATAAAGGAAAGACTTCCGATGAAATCCGGGTGCAAGGCATCGTTGTCAAGGCCAAAGTCGGCATTTTGCCGCAAGAAAAAAAGATGGCGCAGCCACTGATTGTCAACGTGGTGGCGTTTCTGGATTTTGGAGAAGCCGCTGCCAGCCATGACGTCAAGGACACGATTGATTATCGCCGTATCGTGCAATCCGTGGAGAAAACAGTCTCTGGGCGTCACTGGCCCTTGTTGGAAGGTTTGGCCGAACGGTTGGCCCAAGACGTCAAGGCGTTGGGCGCGGAGCGGGTGTCCGTTCAGATCATCAAACCGGAATCATTGCCCAACGGCGTGCCGTCCGTTTCCATTGAGCGTTAAACTTCTGCGGGTTTTTACTGCCATGCCGTATGTTTTCCTTGGTTTGAGTTCGAACGTGGGCGACCGCTTTGCATCGTTGCAGGCGGCCGTGGACGCGCTTTGTGATGCGTTTGCAGTGGTCGCCGTCTCGCCCATCTACGACACCGCGCCCAAGTATGAGGTGGACCAGCCGCGTTTTTTGAACGCGGTGCTCAAGGCGTACACGGAAAAAGGCGTTTTGGAAGTCATCCGGGCGGTGGAGCGAACTGAAGATAAGCTCGGCAAGCACAAGCAAGAATCCAATAAAGGCAAAGGCGCCCGGAACATCGACATCGACGTGCTGTTCATCGGCGGCGACGTTTTTGAACAAGGTGCGTGGCGCGTGCCGCATGCGCAATTGTCGGAGCGGGCCTTTGTGTTGGCTCCCTTGAATGATTTGGCCCCGCAGTTCCGTCATCCCGTCTTGCATCAAAGCGTGGCCGATTTGTGGTCAGCTTTGCCTGAAGAGGAGAAAAAAACCGTGGAAAAGACCGACTTGAAACTCGCTGCCGTCGCATCGTCCGTCGTACCCATCGCTACGGTTGACCAGGCCGAAGAACTGATTCGTTCCGTCGGGATAGATGACGTGTATTCCGTGAAGACTATGGCGCAAAAGACGCTGACAAAAGTAATCCGATTAAAGGGCGTGCGTGCGGCCATGGCCAACATCTTAAAGCAGGAAATGCTTTCTTTGGGCGGCGACGCGGCGGTGCATAAAGACGCCATCTCGTGCAAGGTCGAAAAGACGGACGTATTGCTCATCGGCACGCTCAAGCAGTTGCGCCAACTCGTATCCAAACTCCGGGTGCAAGTGGCGGAAGCCCAAGCCATCGCGTACGCGGTGGATGAGGCGTTGCGCGAGTCTGCATAATACGGTGACTTTGTGCAAGCCGTAATCTTCGACTTTGATGGAGTGATTCTGGACAGTGAGCCGCAGCACCAAGAGTCCTTCCGCCGGCTCTTTGAGCGTCACCGCGTTCCGTTTTTTGAGACGCCGGACGACTTTACCGGCATCGCCGCACGCGACAACATCCGGCGGGTCTATCAAAAAGCAGGATTTGACTTGGACGAAGGAAAAGTCGAAGCGCTCAATCACGAGCGGGATGAACTCTACTCGGTCGTCATGCAGGAAATTGGCTTCCGGACCCTTCCGGGCGCTAAGGAACTGGTTGCAACACTGCGGGCCCAAAAAATTCCCATCGCCTTGGCTTCATCCACCAATTCATCCGTTTTGGAAAAAATATTGCCTCGAATAGGCTTGGAGCGGGCGTTTGACGCCGTTGTGGGCGGTGACCAAGTGGCGCACGGCAAGCCCGCACCGGATATTTTTCTAAAGGCGGCAGAAAAACTCGGTGTGGTGCCAACCGCGTGCGTGGTAATCGAGGATGCCAATGCCGGCGTGCAAGCCGCCAACGCCGCAGGAATGATTGTGCTGATGGTGCGAAACGATCGCATTTTGCAGGAAAAGGAAAAAGCGGACGGATTCGTGGACTCGTTGGTCGGCGTCACTTGGGCGTTCTTGGTTTCCCTCAAAAACTGTCGGCCTTGACGCCTCTTTTTTTACTGCAAGGTTTGCCGCGGCTTTTTTTTTGCGACGAAAAAGGTTTTAAGCGCCGGTTTGTTACCTCTAGCGGGGGGTCGTAGTCGTGTCGTTGTTCAAGTCCATTGGGGAAGCTGTCGAATCCATCCGCGAGCGGTTGGAAGAATGGGATGAACAAATCCAGCAACGGACCGACGGTAAACTCACGTTGGGCCGCCTTGCCGCGGGCCTCGTCATATTGCTGATCCTCCTAATCGCCGTGTTTTTCATTACGCGTTCCGGCGGATTGCGTTTTCAAGTCACTGACGAAAACGGAAATCTTTTGGACGGCGCCATCGTGCGGCTCTACGATGAAAACGGCAACTTGGTCGCTACCGCCCGGTCCGTCAACGGCACGGTGACGTTCGACGACTTGCCCAACAAAAAATACAAATTCACCGTTTCGAAAGATGGGTACGAATTGTTCCAAGGCGAGTATGACCCGAATGACCCGTCTTCCGGAAAAATCCGATTGAAACCAAAATCACCTGGCGGCATTCGTCAAGCACCGCCTCCAATTCTTCCTCCGCTTCCCACCCCGCCCAGCGTCCTTCCCAAACCCAATGTTGAACCCCCAATACCGAATCCAACCTTAGAGCCGCCGCGTTACTTGGCCGATGCGGAGTTGACCATTACGGTCAAGGACAAACAAAACGGCCAAGCGGTGTTCAACGCTATTGTCACGCTCAAAGACGCGTCCACCTACGCGTTCATGGTGCAGGGAGCCACCAACACGCAAGGCCAAGTAAAAGCCGGCGTGCACCAAGGCAGCTCCGTTTTGGTCCAGGCATCGGCTTCCGGTTTTGCGCCGTCTGAACCCAAGACCGTGGCCATCAGCCGCCTTCAGAACCAAGTCGAGTTGCTTTTGTCGAATGAAGCATCTGGAAACGCCCTAACTACGAACGTCTGGGTCATTGATTCGCTGGGAAACTCTTTGCAGGACGCACGCGTCCAGGTTATTTCCCCTGCGCCGATCGTGGATTTGCTCACCCCGGCTTCCGGCGCGTTAAGCTTCCTGCTTGAAAAAGGCGATTACTCTCTGCGCGTCTCCAAAACGGGGTATTCCGACGTTGCCCAACCCATCCAAGCCGGCCAATCCGTACGCATCCAGCTGCCGGTTTCTTCCGGCGCCACCGCAGCCTCGTTGGCCGTGTCCGTTACGGACCAAAACGGCGTTTTTTCGGCCAACGCGTTGGTCGGATTTTTCAAGCAAATCGGCACGGATTTCTTTCCGTTCCTCGCCCGGACGGCCGACTCAAGCGGAGGGATTTTTGTAGCGGGACTTGAAACCGGGTGGACCATGCGCGCCAATGCCACGGCGGCTTCCGGCTCTCCTTCCGCTTCGAATGAGACCACGTTGGTATCGGGAACCAACGTGCTTTCCATCAATTTGGCGTATGATTCCATCCATATCCAAACCACGCCGACGCCTACTCCGACGCCAACGCCGGTCATCATCGGCGGCAAAGTCGCCAACGTTTCCTGCCAATTCAATTCCGGATGTCTCATAATCAATAAGTCGAAGGGATTCGGATGTGGGCTTGGGGTTTCCTGTCTGGGCATCGGCGATACTTCTTCGCCGGATTTCGTGTCCATCAACGCCTCGTGGTTTGTCCAAGAACGGCAGCTGTCCTGTCCGGCCAATGGCGCTATTGCCGAATGTGATGTCGTCGGAACGCCGGCCCACGTAGCGTCTTGCGTCGGCGGTACGTGCCAGAAAATCCAAAAACAAGGCGGAGTGACATGTCCAGACGGTTCGACGTGTCCGACGGGTTCAACCTGTACTAAATTCGGAACCTCCAGCGCCTATTCCTGCCGGCCAACCGCTACGGCAACGCCGACTCCAACTCCCACACCAACGCCGCAGGCGTGCACCCGGTCATCGGATTGTCCCTCCGGTTCCACGTGCTTTTCCGGAACCTGCCAAGCGACGGCCAGCCCGACGCCTCCTCCAACGGATGTAAAGACGCATCGGGTCTGCAAGATCGCATCCAATGGTCCTGCTTCCTTTGACGTCAATGCGCATACCTATCGCCTGCATGACATCAACGGCGTGCAACAAGCCGCGTTCCAAGTCTTGCAAGGCCAAGCCACCGTCTGCACTGCCTTATCGCCGGATTGCATATACTCCTTGGGCGTGGTCAGCGCGGCCAACGACCAACTGGCCAAGCGAACGGGGGTCGACGCCTCCTTGATTTCCATCGACCCCGTTAAGTCCTGCGTCACCATGCGTACGTCCGTCGCATGCTCCGGCGCCAGTTGCAATGTGGGGCGCGTATGTCCCACTGAGTACGAGCCGGTGTGCGGCGGCGACGGTATCACGTATAGCAACAAGTGCGAGGCCGAAAAAGCCGGAGTCAGCCACGCATCCGGAACCTGCCCCCGCGTCTGCACCGACAACTACGACCCGGTGTGCGGCTCCGACAAAAAGACGTATTCCAACTTGTGCAAGGCCCGACTGGCGGAGGCGGTTCCCATCCGTTCCGTGGGCGAATGTCCGCCGCCGCTTCCCACGCGTTCGGTGAGCCTGCCGGCCGGATACAGCACCTTCGGTCCGTTGGGTTCCGGTGAATTGCTGGAAACCACTTGCAAAAACCTAAATGGTGATTATTCCTTCTTCGAATACGCCGCGAATAACGACGGATGGACCCGGCTACGCAATAACCCCCTTCCGAATCTCGATTATCCTCGTGGCTACTTGGCCTATTCCGAACGCGTGTGCACCCTGACTTGGCACGACTTGCCGGCATCGTCCTACGCCCCCCTATTGCGGGAAGGATACAACTTGATTGCCGGTCCTCCGCAAGCCGCCACGTTCGACCAAATCCGCGGCAGCTGTCCGGCCTACGTTGCGGTTAGCCCCACGCCAACGCCTTCCCCAACACCCACTGCGTCTCCAACCCCGACCGCAGCGCCAAGTACGCTTACCACCCTTATTTCAGACACGGCCAACAACCGCGTCATCGAAGTAGATGCCAGAAAAAACATCGTGTGGTTTTACGGCCAAGGGACGCCGGGATCAGCAGCCAACCAATTGGCGTTTCCAGGATACGCGACCCGCCTCTCCAACGGAAACACCCTGGTGGCCGACACGAGCAACAAACGCATCTTAGAATTAACTCCTTCCAAAACAATCGCGTGGCAATACTTGTCTGAAAACCCGATTACGTTTGCTGAACAATCCACGATACCCGACAGATTCATAGTGGTTGAAGACAGCAGCAGACACCGCATCATCGAATTAGAAAAGTCTGGCAAAAACATCGTTTGGCAATACGGGACCGGCACTTCCGGATTCGGCGCAAACCAACTGAGTTTTCCCAATGGCGCGCAGGCGTTGTCCAGCGGAAACTTCCTTATCGCCGATTTAGGCAACCGCCGAGTCATCGAAGTGGATCGCGGCGGCGAAATCAAATGGCAGTACGGCACCACTGGCGTATCCGGCTCGGGACTTAACCAACTCACTTTCCCGCGGTTCGTCAGGAGTCTTTCCAACAAAAATACGTTGATCGTAGACGGGAACCGCGTCATTGAAGTCAACCCCGCCAAAAACATCGTCTGGCAATACGGTTCTGACACGACCGGCTCCGGACCGAATCAATTGGACACGCCCTTTAGTGCCGTCCGACTTTCCAACGGCAATACCTTGATTGCCGACTTCGGCAACCACCGCGTCATCGAAGTCAACCCCGACAAGACCATCGTCTGGCAATACGGCCAAACGTCCGTGGAAGGCGCGGGGCCAAACCAGTTGAATTCGCCCAAGTCCGCCACTCGACCCGCCGGAATGGACACGCCCCAAACGGCTGACGCGTGCACCACGCAAGACGGCGAATGCCGGCTGCAAGGAACGTGCCCCGCAAACTCGCGCGTCGCCGACCCGGACGGAATAGCCAGTTCAGCGTGCAGTTCCGGAAAACTCGAAACATATGAATGCTGCCTCGTGGGCGCGCCTTCCGTTACCCCCAATCCATCGGTCCGCACCGCCCAACCGTCCCATTCCCAAAGCCGGTTGGACTTTGCGGTAACTGCAGCCACTGCGCTTTCAAGCCACGTCACGATTTATCATTCCTGGGGCCAGACGGCCGGGACTACTCCACTGACGCGCGTTTCGCCCGATACCCCTCTGGAAGCGGGTAAAGGCTACTTGGTCTATTATGACGGCTCTGCAGGCGCCACATGCACGATGGGCCGTCTCCTTTCTCCGACGCCGACTCCCACACCGACGCCAAGCGCGACTCCCATTCTGATTCCACCTGCTTCCATGGTTGAACAGGCGACGTTGACGTTGGAGTCGCTGGAAACGGCGTCTTCCGGAGGACTCGCGATTGATTCCGACGGCCGCTACCTATTCGTCCCTGCTAGCGGAGACTATATGGATGGCCATAAATCCAAAGTCGTCAAAGTCGATTTGACAACGTTCACCCGCAGCGGTTCCTTGGTATTTGAAAATGCGTACAATGGCCCCCTCGGTTTTGTGTTGGACCCGGCCAAAAAGCGAGGCTACGCATCCGTTGGCATGTTGTCGCAGCCTAGGATTGTTGAAATCAATACGGACTTGATGAGCCAGACGCAGACGACCGCCTCGTTAAGCACGGCATTCCCGGTGTTTTTCGGATTCCACGCCCTGGATGCATCGAATAATCGGTTGTACGGCCAGCTATCTTCATCTCTTGAGGCCATTCGGATCTTCAACACGGCGGATTTGAGCCAAAGCGGTACGGTGCCGTTGAGCCGGAGTGCGCCTAACGGTAAAAACGAAAACGTGCGCGCGGGATTCGTCAGCGGCAGCTATGTATATTTCTATGGAAACTATTGCGATAGTCGATGCGTCAGTACCTTCGGGGCCTCATTTGCTGTTCTGATACCGGCCGAGATTCATCCTTTGCTGATTGGTGTTAGGCGAAGCGACGGGGTGCGCGCATTCACGCTTTCCGACGCGGCGTCCAATGGCAGCATCGAATCAGCCGTTGCAGATGCCAATGGTGAATATGCGTACGCGGTTACCGCCGGCGAAGTTGTCGGAGGTCAAACCTACCAACTCCAAAAAATCCGCCTGAGCGACGGAACGGTGGTCAAATCGACTCCCCTTCCGACCGTAGGCACCACGTTGCACTTAGACGCACAAGGCCAATACCTGTACTTGTCGTATTCGGGCAGCTTTTTTGACCAAACCCAAAAGCCCAAACTGGTACGCTACAAAACCAGTGATTTGATTAAAGTGGACGAACTGACGTTCAACGTGGACACCGGCACCATCGGTATGCTGAATGGTTTGGCTTTGTCTCCGGATGGCAACACGGCGTATGCCTCATTTGGTTTGGGTATCCGGCCCATCCGCATCATCAAAGTCAAGCTTCGGTAAGCCAACCGCCGAGTCGGCCTTGTCCAAAATCTTTGAAAATGCAGGAAACAACGCTTGCCGGAAACAAAAAAAACGCAATGTGCTATGCAGCGGCAGGGCAAAACGCAGGAAACGGCGGCGGGCAAAACGGTTGAAAAGGTACAGGGGCAAAACGGCTTCGTTTCCTTTTTTTTTATTTACCTTCTTTTTTTGGGTTTTTTTTTCTTCTTTGCCTTCGTTCTGTTTTTTCCACGTGGCTTTTCGACTTTTTCAACACGGCCCCGTGTCCCATACCCATATAATATTTTGTGCCGCAAATAGGCCGTAAGGTCACCTGGGCATCCGCTCACCTCAGGGCCCTTTTCCGTTCGAGGTGGAAATTTTCATGTTGGAACACGTCAGCCAGTCAGACCCGGCCGTTGCCGACATCATCCGCCACGAATTGACGCGCCAAAAGACGGTGTTGGAAATGATTCCCTCCGAGAATATCGTCTCCGTTGCGGTGTTGGAGGCGATGGGCTCTGTCCTGACCAACAAATATTCTGAAGGCTATCCCCACAAGCGATATTACGGCGGCAACGAATACATCGACCAGATGGAAGACTTGGCCATTGCCCGCGCCAAACAACTTTTCGGCGCGGAACACGCCAACGTCCAGCCCAACTCCGGCTCTCCTGCCAACATCGCGGTCTATTTTGCCTTGCTGCAATACGGCGACAAGGTCATGGGCATGAGCCTGCCGGAAGGCGGCCACATCACCCACGGCTTGCCCATCAACTTTTCAGGCCGTTCCTACCACTTCACGCCGTACGGCGTCGACCCCAAGACGGAATTGCTGGATTACGACTTGATTGAAAAGCAGGCATTGGCGGAAAAGCCCAAGATGATCGTGTCCGGAGCCACGGCGTACCCCCGCTCGATTGATTTCAAGCGTTTTGCTGAAATCGCTGAAAAAGTCGGCGCCATTTCCTTTGCCGACATCTCGCACATTGCCGGCCTCATCGTCGGCGGCGTGCACGCATCGCCTTTCCCGTTTACCGACGTGGTCACCACCACCACGCACAAGACGCTGCGCGGGCCCCGTTCGGCCATCATCCTGTGCAAGGAAAAATACGCGAAAGCCATTGACAAAGCCATTTTCCCAGGATTGCAAGGCGGACCGCATGAGCACATCATCGCGGCCAAAGCCGTGGCGTTTGGCGAGGCTTTGAAGCCGGAGTTCAAGACGTATGCCCAACAGATTGTCAAGAACGCCCGCGCGTTGGGTAACCAATTGACCGCGGAAGGACTTCGCCTTGTGACGGGCGGCACCGACAACCACCTGCTTTTGGTCGATTTGCGCAACCAGAACGTCACCGGCATGCAGGCCGAAACGGCCCTTGATGCGGCCCACATTACCGTCAACAAGAACACGATTCCCTACGATTCGCGCAAACCCTTTGACCCGTCCGGCATCCGCTTGGGCACGCCCACGCTCACCTCGCGCGGCATGAAGGAATCCGAACTGACGCACGTGGGTCAGCTCATGGCCCGCGCGATTCGCGGTTGGGACAAACCAGCTGAGCTTTCCGCGGTCAAGCAAAACGTGCTGGACTTGTGCAAGCAGTTCCCGATTTATGGGGACCTTTGATTCACATGCCCCTGCGCCGATCCAGAGGCGGGCAACACAATTCACGGTGGGACGCTTCTTTAGAACGTAGTCTGATGCCTGCCAATGAAAGCAACGAGGGACGCCCGACTTCGGTCATTACCCGTGCGTTGCTTGCGGCCTTGCAAAGGGACTTGAATTCTGAGCGCCTGCAAAAATCCGGCTACCATCCGAAAGTTCTGGATTTGGTCTCCCCCGATTCATCCAAGGAAATCCGGTCCAAATTGACGCTCATCCGTTTGCTTGAACGTCACAGCCATGTATTGCAGAACAAGGCACGCCGGCAATTCAACCGCCAGGAATTGCATGCGGCCATGGCGGACCTCGGCGTCCCTTCAAAAGGCATTTTTGTGAAAACGTGGCTGAAGCCTCTTGGCGACATGTCCATCGTGCTGCCAGGCTTACCGAACTTGGCCATCGATTTGAACCATTTCATACTTCGGGAGCACCGCATTGAGGGTTAACCCGTCAAATCGCTTCCTGACGAACCTCTAATGGCTTTATAGCTTTTTTCCCGCTAACAACAACCAGCGAGCTTGACTGCCTGCAATCGGGATTCGGCCGCGTTTTTTTGTGTATTGAGGTGCTTTGAGCCTATGTTGTCCACGCCCGACATCCAGCCCGACGAGTGGGGCCCGGAATACGTCATCAACGTCTACGATCCCAAGACGGGCATGGAAGGCGTGGCCTGCATCGACAACACGGCCCGTGGAGTTGCCAAAGGCGGCATCCGCATGGTCCCCGATATTTCCACGCAGGAAGTCTGCCGACTGGCTCGCGCCATGACGTGGAAAAACGCGCTTGCGGACATTCCGTTCGGCGGCGGCAAGTCGGGTATCAAGTGCGACCCCAAGAAAGTCAACAAGGAAGTCATGATGCGCGCCTTCATGGAAAAACTCAAGATCGCCCTGCCGGACATCTACATTGGGGGACCTGACATGAACGTCACGGAAAAAGAAATGGCGTGGATGGCTGACGAAGCTGGAGACTTCCGCGTCGTCACGGGCAAACCGTCCGCAATCCAAGGCCTGCCGCACGAACTGGGCTCGACCGGTTACGGCGTCGTCCAATCCGCTCTTGTGGCAATGGATGAGCTGAAAATCAATCCCCAAGGCGCTACCGCGGTGATTGAAGGATTTGGCAACGTGGGCATTTTTACCGCGCGCTTTTTCAAAGACCACGGCGTCAAGACCATCGCGGTATCCGATTCTTCAGGTACGATTTACAACCCCAAAGGCATTGACACGGACGCGTTGGAAAAAATCAAGCTGGAAACCGGCAAAGTCGCCAACTACCAAGACGCCGAAAAACTGGACAAAGCTGCTCTTTTCGGAATTTCATGCGACGTCTTGGTGCCGGGTGCGCGCCCCGACGTGATTACCGACGCCAACAAGGGCCAGATCAAGTGCAAAGTCATCTCGCAAGGCGGCAACCTGCCCATCGCGCCCCGCATTGAAGAGGAACTGGAACAAAAAGGCATTATCGTGTTGCCGGACTTCCTTGCAAACGCCGGTGGCGTCATCTCGTCGTGGTGCGAGACCATGCATTACATGCCGGACCAGATGTTTGACATCGTGAAAAAGAAAATCACGACGAACACGAAAGTCGTCCTGCAGCGCCGCCGCGACGAAAAGAAGTACACCCGCGCCATCGCGCTCCAGATTGCCCAAGAAAGGGTCCGTGCGGCCATGGAAGTAAGGGGACGCTGGCCCGACCGCAAGAAGTAGGTTGTTGAGGACTCCTGACGTTTCGATTTTTTGTTTTGGCCGGGTTTTCGGCCCGTCTGCTTTTTTGAGTCGCTTCAGTAGTTCCAAATATAGCGGGTAGAACTGGGAGAAAATAGTATTGCCTGAGCATTTTTTCTTGCTGAATGTTCGGGGTACATCCCATAAAAACAATAAAAAATATTTCTCGAAACGATTTTTACCTCTTGAAATACGAATACGCCCCGCGTACGCTCACCTCCTTCATTTTTTTAGAACTCATAAACAAAATCACGTTGGCGGCGGCCATCGTCAGCCGGGAAATGAAAAAACCGTGCCTCGTCGGCGTGCGGCATGCGACGGAATTGCTGAAAGACGGCGACTTGGTCGAAGTGGACGCCAATCAGGGATTCGTCCGCATCCTTCAAGCCGATTGAAGCCGTTGTCTTCTTGCACCGCCTCGGTCCTGTAACCCCTTGTTTTTTAACCCAAAAACGCCCTAATAATCCACTATGCTAAACCGCCTAAAGTCGCCTGTCCGGGCCCTGTTTTTTTTGTTGTTCTTGTTGCCGCTGGTTTCCGCCACGTGCCCGTTTTTGGGCGTCTCCGGATTGTTCCAAGCCAACGTGACTTCAGGGGGCCAAGCCGCATTCCCCTTGACGTTGACGAATTTGGGCTTCAACGCGCAGTTGGTCCAGCTTTCCGGCACCTGTCCAAACGGTTTGTCTTGCTCGTTCTCTCCCGTGAGTTCCGACGTGTTGGTGCCGTCGCAGACTAAGACGTTCAGCTTGGTGGTCGATGCCAACACTCCGGGTAATTATTCCTTCCAACTCCAGTTGTCGGCCGAAAGCAACGCGTGCCAGACGCTGGAGTACAACTTGAAAGTCAACCCGGCCGTGAGCGCCGCCGTTCCGCCTTTTGTCGTCAAGGTGTTTCCGGAAGGCAACGCGACGGCCCGTCCCGCCCAATCCGTATCGTACCAAATCACCATCCGCAACAACGGCAATGCGTTGGGCTATGCGCGCATCAACGTGGTCAGCCCGTTGAAAAAATCTACGGAGCTGGACCTGGTGGACGTCGACTTGGCGCCGCAGTCGGAAAAGACGGTTACCGTGAAGGTCAACGTGCCGGCCGGCACTCCCCGTGGCGTATATGATTTGCTCTTTACGGTGAACGCTTTTGACGGCTCCGGTTGCTGCGAGTATTCCTATGCCGTCCGCCGGCCTTTGTTCGTGTTTTCCGACAGACTGCAGTTGACGCTGCAGAACGAACCGCTGTCTTGCATTCCCGTCAAACACAAGGAAAAGACGGAATATGTTTTCCGATTACGCAATGACGGCGAAGTGGCCGGTCCATTTGATTTCGAATTGGTGGGGCCGCAAGCCGTTGCCGACGCGTCGTCGCTTGACGCCCCTCGCTTGGAGGTTGTGCCGGGCGACGCGCAGCAACTCACTTGGACCATCAAGCCGTCCTCCAGCATGGTATTGGATCGTTATTCTGCCATCCTGCGCGCCAAGTATCTGGATTGGGTCATCTTTGAAAAACCGGTGTGCTTCGTTGTTAATGCGCAACGCAGCTTTATTTTGTCCGCGCCTGATTCCTACGCGATTACGCGTGCCGAAGCCGGCGAGATCGCTTTTTCGGTTCGCAACAACGGCACCGTCTTGTCGACGTACACGGTTGCCGCCACGCCGCCTTCCGGCTTTGATTTCCGTGTGCCGGAACCTTCATTCAGTCTGACTCCGGGTTCGACCAAGACGGTCCGAATCTTGGTTTCCACTACGCGCCTGACGCCTTTGGGCGAGCGCAAGTTGCCGATTGAGGTCAGCGACGGCCGCATCCGCCAGTCGCTCAACGCGTACGTCGACGTCGTGTCCAGTCTGCAACCCGGAAAATCGTTCCTCAAAATCGAGGAAAAACCCGTGTCGGTGTACTCCGGAGTTCCGCAGAACGCGCGCATCGGCGTGACCAACCAGGACGCCCGCACGCAGCAGAACGTCACCATCCAGATTAGCGGTTTGCCGGATTCGTGGTTCCAAGTCCAGACCGATTCGCAGAACATCGTCGCCACCAAAACGGCGTACTATGACGTGTTGTTCACCGTGCCGGTCGAATCGCCGCGCCAAGCGCGGCCGTTCCAAGTGCTTGCGCAAAGCCAAAAAGGCGAACGCACTCAAGCCAAGTTAAACTTGGATGTCCAGCCCGCTCCGGCGCACTTGGACGTGGCTGTGACGAACGTGCAGCGAAACGGTGACGACCTGGCCTTTACTGTCGTCGTTTACAACAACGGTTTGAAACCCTTGTCCGGCGTGGACGTGACCGCAGGGGGCTACGTGCAATCCGTCGGTACCTTGCAGCCTGGCGAGCAGCGCGTGTTGGCGTTCCAAGCGTTGGCGACGCAGGCGTTGGTGGTGCAGGCCCGCTCCGTTGACGGTGTGTCCAGCCGTGCGGTCAGTGTGCCGGCGGTTCAACCCAACCGTTTGGAAATCAACGGCTTGCTCGTCATCCTCATCGTGCTCATGCTTATCCTAGTCGCCATCGCTTTTCTGCTGCGGAAAGAAAGCTTGGACAAGTTCACGGAAAGCACGAGCAAATCCTAATGGGCATTTAGCCGCTGCCCAGTTTTTGCGTTCCTTTCCCCCGTCTTTCGCCTTCCTTTTCTGTTTTTTCCCATCCGGAATTGCTTTTTCATGGTTCACCATTCGCGCAAAGAAAGCCCCGATTCCGCGATGGTCAAGTTTGATGGCCTCCGCTTTTGGACGCACTCCTCCGTTTACGTGCCACGCGAGGATTCCTTCCTGCTTGCAATCGCCGCACGTGGGCACGCTTTCGGAAAAGTATTGGATTTGGGCTGCGGTTCAGGCATCGTGGGGCTATCTGCCTCACAAAACAAGAATGTGACGGAAGTTGTTTTTGCAGACGTTTCGCCCATCGCCCTGCAGCTCGCGGAACAAAACGTGAAAGAAAACGGCTTGGAAAAAAAGCACCCCTTCGTTCAAACCGATTTGTTTTCGTCACTTTCCGGACAAAAATTCGACACCATCTGCTTCAACCCGCCGTATTTGCCCACTGCCGAAGACGAGAAACTCCACGGTTTGGAAAATGCCGCGTACGATGGAGGCGCGGATGGGCGCAAAGTGCTGGATGTTTTTTTGAACCAGTTCGAGGCCTTTTTGGCGCCCAAAGGAATCCTGCTTTTGTTGAACAGTTCGGTCAGTGCGAAAGATGGGCAATCCGGGAATGCTCAAACACAAACGGCACTTGAAGCAAAGGGTTTCAAAGTTGAAGAAGTCGGAACGCAAGCCTTTTTCTTTGAGCAATTGGTGGTGTTCAAGGCGGAAATTACTGTTTGATCTTTAGCGCAATGACGCATTTCCTATGCGGCTTTGCCTTGGAGTAGTTTTTCTTCTAATTCCAGCAACTCTTTTCTGAGATCTTCTTTCGAATCTTTTTCGGAGTCACTTTTGGCGGTTTTGGCCTTTGGCATTTTCTTCATCAATAAGTCAATGATTTCCCGCTGCGATTTGGGCTTCAGATACAACCAGTGCACGGTTGCCAGGATTAACGCGATACCTATCATCGCCAGATACTGGATTCCGAGGAATTCCAGCTGGCTTTGTGTTTTTGCCAGTCCAAGCAAACTCCCAATGAGGATGGGTATCAGGCCAATCAGCGTGCAGGAGTACGATATGGCATACGAGGAAATGGTTGCAAGACTGTAGGGCAGAAGTGGAAGACCCAAGTCGGCGGCCGTCTGTTTTGTTTTGCCAAAAAACTCCCAAAGGTATGCCGGAAGCAAAAGCAGACCGGGCCCGATTCCTCCAGGCATAACGCTGGCAAGGATGCCCGCCATACTTGCAATACCAACACTTGTCCAGTTGTCCTGTTTTCTCCACCAGGTGTACAGTCCCATTCTGCTCTTACTTAGGATGGCCTTTTAAGGCCTTGTAAAAAATAACCCAGTCCTCGATGAGCGTTCTCGTTGTTTTGGGTGTGCTGCGTTCCTGATTTTTTTAAGACGCTGTATCCGATAGTTCCTGTTATCCGATATCCAATATATCGGATAGGTATAAATATCGGTATCGGCATGTTTTGACTATGATGTCGGATGCGCTTGCGGATCGGATCCTGCAAAAGAGAATACGCTTGGATGCCCTTCGGCCGTTCAAGTCGTCGGCCCTTGGTAAGCTCAAGGAACGCTTTGAATTGGAATGGACGTACCATTCGAATGCCATCGAGGGAAATACGTTGACCTTGCGGGAAACCCAGTTGGTTTTGCAGGAAGGCATCACCATCGGGGGCAAAAGCTTGCGCGAGCATTTGGAAGTGACCAACCATAAAGCGGCCATCGATTTCGTGCGTTCCTTGCTTGGAAAGAAAACCGTCCTGGAATCCGACATCCTTGAAATCCATGCGTTGGTGTTAGATCGGATCTTGCCTCAAGACGCGGGTTTTTACCGGCACGAGCGGGTGCGGATTACCGGGTCGGACTACTCCCCTCCTTCTCCGGAAAAAGTATCGGCTTTGATGACCGCGTTCGCCGAATGGTTGAAAAGCGAGCCGAGCAAGCATCTGGCCGCGGTGGAATTCTCAGGCTTGGCCCATTTCCGGTTGGTGGATATCCATCCGTTCATCGATGGAAACGGCAGGACGGCCCGATTGCTGATGAACCTTTTTTTGATGCGAGCGGGTTTTCCCCCTGCCGTGATTTTGAAAAGCGATCGGCTTCGATATTACGTTGCGTTGGATCAGGCGCATAAAGGGCAAGTCGATCCATTTGTCGAGTTGGTGGGGCGGGCCGTGGAACGTTCGTTGGATTTGTATTTGGAAGTGCTTGAAAAACCAGGTCGGACGACGGACTTGATTTCTCTTTCAAATGCCGCGAAACAGACCCCCTATTCCCAGGAATACCTCAGCTTGTTGGCAAGAAAAGGACGTTTGCATGCCGTAAAGCGGAACCGCACCTGGATGACGACGCAAAAAGACGTCGATGAATATCTTTCTTCCTTAAAAAAAGCGAACCGTTGAAGAAATTCTGCGCTCCTAGTTATTGCCTTTTTTTTTGGGGGGGGGGCTTTGCGGTCGCCTTCACGTTTGCCGGACGCTTTTTCGTTTCAATCTGGCCGGCGTCAGGGTATTCATCCCATCCCACTGAGTTCTTCCGTCCGATAACTGATCATGGTGCGCGTCTCGCTCACGGCTTTCTGGGTGCGGAGGTTCTGCACGATGAGCTCGTTGAGCGCCTGCATGCTGGAGACGCGCGCCTTCATCAAGATGTCGAATTCACCGGTAATCATGGCCACTTCGAAGATGTTGGGAAGCGTGGCGATGTAATCCATCAGCTTGCGTTGGTCGGCCTGAGGCGCGGCCTTGACGAGGACGTAGGCGGTGATGGGTTGTCCCAGTTTGGCAAAGTCCAGCCGGACGGTGTACTGCGTCAGGATACCGTCGCGCTTGAGCCGGACCAACCGGTTGTGCACCGTCGTCATCGGAATGCCCGTCTTTTTCGCCAACTTTTGTTCTGACAAGCCGCCGTCCCGCCGTAGTTCCGCCAAGATGGCCCGGTCCTTCCCATCGATTTTCGGTTTTACGTTTTCATCTGTTTTTGTGTCCATGGCGGTTTAATCACTCCGATTTTTTACTGTTTTACTGCTATTTTAATCCATTTGCTCCGGTTTTTGTGGATAATCCTTAATACTCCTGCCGCCGATTTTTTGTTTCCAGTTCAAGGGGGTTTTCGTTCATGGCTCAATGGTTTGTACCCGGTCCGGTTCCCGTTTCAATGCCTACGCAGGCCGCATGCGCAGGCCCGATGGTTTCGCACCGCTCCACATCGTTCCGTGAATTGTACGCCGAATGCACCCAACGCCTGCAGCGCGTTTTTCAGACCAACGGCTATGTCTTTTCCATCACGGGTTCCGGCACCTTGGCCAATGAGGCCGCCGTGGCGAATTTATTGCCCAACACGAAGGCGTTGTTCCTGGTGAATGGCGAATTCGGCGAACGCTTCTATCAGGCGGCCAAAATCTACAACCCGGAAACCGCGGTGTTTACAGTGGACGACGGCTTTGGTTTGAGCGTTGCCCGGGTCAAAGAAGCGTTTGACGCCCAGAACCCGGATTGGGTCTGCTTGGTGCACAACGAGACGGCGACGGGTGTGACCAACGACGTCAAAGGCATTGCGGTTTACGCCAAACAACGCGGCGCGAAAGTCCTGGTGGATGCGGTCAGCTCGTTGGGCGGCATCGAATTGCAGATGGACTCCTGGGGTATTGACGCTTGCACGTCGGCGTCGCAGAAAAGCCTGGGCGCGCCACCGGGTTTGGGCTTTGTCGCGGTCAATGACGCGGCCATGGCGCATATCGAGGCGCAGCCGGCCATTCCGACGTACGGGTTGAATCTAAAGACGTACAAGAAGTTCCACCTTAAGAACGAAACGCCGTACACGCCGTCATTGCCTACGTTCTACGGCTTGCGGCAGGCCTTGCGGGAGTTGGAAGCCGACGGTTTGGAAAACCGCTGGCAGGCGCACGCGCAAGCCGCGCAAAACGCCCGCATTGCAATTAGGGAATGCGGTTTTGCCAATTTTGCTGAAAGCGGTTTTGAATCCGACACCATCACGGCGTTTTTGCCAGGCGATGAACGCGTGAACGTCATCAAAAAAGCTATGGCCGCCCAGGGCATCCAGATTGCCGGCGGCCAAGGCAAATGGAAGGGCAAGATGCTGCGCATCGCCCACATCGGGCCACAGGAGTGCCAACAAATGGATGCCTGCACGCAGGCGTTGCGCAACGTGGTTTTGAATCAGCAACCGGTGGTGAGCGTCGCATGAACCGTATGAAAATACTCGTCACCGATAAAATCGGAAACTCCGGCTTGGCCTTGCTGCGTCAACACGCCGATGTGCAGGAAGCGTATGGCCTCAAAGGTGATGCGCTCAAGGCCGCGATTGCCAATGCCGACGGCTTGATGGTGCGCAGCGGAACGCAAGTGACGGCCGACGTCCTGCAGGCCTCGACGCGCCTGAAAGTCGTCGCCCGCGCCGGCTCAGGCGTGGACAACGTTGACGTGCCCGAAGCGACGCGCCGCGGTGTGTTGGTGGTCAACGCGCCGGGTGGCAACGCCGTTTCAGCAGCTGAACTGACCATCGCCTTGCTGATGGCGTGCATCCGAAAAGTCCCTCAAGCCAATGCCTCTCTGAAAGCCGGCGAGTGGAAGCGCGAGTCGTTCAAAGGAATGGAAATCGGCGGCAAGACCGTGGGCCTGGTGGGTTTGGGCGCCGTGGGCAAAGTCGTGGCCCGCATCCTCAACGGATTCGGTGCCCGCGTCCTGGCGTACGACCCGTTCGTCACCGACGAGCAAGCCGATTGCATGAGCGTGCAGAAAGTCGACTTGAATTTGTTGTTGCGTCAAAGTGACATTGTGTCAGTCCATGTTCCTCTGAACGATGCGACGCGAAATCTCATAGGCTCGGCGGCTTTTGGAACAATGAAAACCGGCGTCGTGTTGTTGAACGCGGCGCGCGGCGGCGTGGTAGATGAGTCGTCGTTGTTTTTGGCGTTGCAATCCGGAAAGGTTGCGGCCGCGGGGTTGGACGTTTTCGACCAAGAACCCGTGGTTGCCGGCTCCATTGCCGCTGCGCTCATCGCGTGCGACAACGTGGTGGCTACGCCGCACTTGGGTGCATTGACGCACGACGCGCAGGAAAAAGTCGCCGTTCAAGCCGCCGAACAAATGGTGTTGGCGCTGCAGGGAAAGCAACCGCAGTACGCGGTGAACCAACCGGCAAGAAACGAAGCACCGGCCGCGATTGTGACGACGGCTCCCGTTCAATGAGGTTTTGATTGCCATGCCTGCTAAATATCTTGCCGCGTTCGATTTTGATTCGACGCTCATCCGACAGGAAATCATTGATGAACTGGCCGTACGCGCCGGCGTGGGACCGCACGTGGCCGCCATCACGCGCCAAGCGATGGAAGGCAAGATCCGGTACGACGAAAGCCTCCGCCGCCGCGTGTCGGCATTGGCCGGTTTGACCGATGCGGACATCACGGCCGTTGCGCAATCCGTACAATACCGTCCGGGTTTCTTGGAATTGATGGGCCACTTGAAGCAACGCGGATTCAAGATTGTCGTAATCAGCGGGACGTTTGAAACCGTGGTCAACCGCCTGCCGCACCGGGACTTGTTTGACGCCGTCCGTGTCAACGAATTGGTCTTCCAAGACGGCCGCTTGAGCGGTCAATGCGTGGTGCGCGTGACGGATAACAAAGGCGATTTGTTGGAAGAACTGCAGCAACAACTGGGAATCCCGCCGGAACGCACGGTATCGGTCGGCGACGGCGCGACGGACGTGCCCATGTTCCGCCGGTCGGCCTTGAGTGTGGCGTTCAACGCGAAAGCCGCGGTCAAAGCGGAAGCATCGGTTGCGCTGGAGGGCGATTCGTTGCAACCGTTGGTGGCGTTGGTGGAAACGGCGTTTTTCGCCTAGGCGACGTCGAACGGCCCCTTGTCGGTTTACGAGGACTGGAAATATATTTTTGTTTCCTTTTTTTTGGGGGTGTGTGAACCGATTACGACGAAGACACGTTTAAGTCCAACGGCAGGATGACTTGGTTGGACGGAAGTACCCACCGCACGTTGGGGTTGAGGTAGAGCTGAAGCAGCGTGTCCAACTGCTTGCTTTTAAGTGAATCCGGATTTTGGCGTAAGGCCTCTCCCACGACTTTGAGCGCTTTTGCTTCTCCTTGTGCCACGCCTTCTTTGTATGCGGCGATGCCGCCGGCTTCGATTTTTTGGCGTTCGGCTTCTTTTCGGGCCAGATCGATTTCGTATTCTTTCCGCAACGTTGCTTGTTCCGTGGCTAATTTTTGTTCGATGGCGTAGACGATGGTGTCCGGGAGTTTCAAGTTGCGAATCAGCACTTCCTCCAAGATGAATCCATCGCGCTCGAATTCGACTTTGAGTTTTTCATAGATGGCGACTTGGAATCGTTCGCGGCCCGGGCCATACAAATCGCTTACCGCCATGTTTCCCGCCACTTCCCTGACGGTGGAGCGAGTCAGTGGAATCAGCGTGCCGTGCCGATAGTACGGGGTTAATTCCTGCACGGTCTTGGGGGCTTGCTTGGCCGGGACCCGGAAAAAAACCGATACGTCCGCGTTGACGATGAGGCCTTCTTTGGTCGGAGCGGAAACGGCGATGTCATCCCCTCCTTCCATCAAATTGATGGTCTCTCGCGCGGTCGTAATCGGGTAAATCGACTGCAACACGGGCACCCGCAGATGCCAACCGGGGTTGAGGACCGTATTCGGGTCGATGCCTCCCCACGCATTGTAGACGACGCCGACGGTTCCCGGCTCGATGACGACGATGGGACTGAAGAAAACGAAGATGAAGAACGCGACGATGGCCCATTTGAGGTATGTGCCGTATTTTTTGACTCCGCCCCAATCGATTCCACGCGCGGCTTTGCCTGAAGGCGTCGGCGCGGGGGGTTTCGAAGGCATGGGCGTCTTGGTGTTTTTTTCTTCCGGCATGGCTCATCCCTCCGCTGTATCACGCGGCAGCAGTTTAAAAGCGTTTACCGGACGCCGTTCGAATGGGTTTCACCGGCCACCTGGTCTGCTTCTTTTTATAGCAATCCTGGAAAGTAACCCGACAAAATAGTCCGGGATTGCTATCTGGCAAAAGGCCGGAAAGTCTTGCGAAACTTTCCGGTTTTGCCATAACGTCCATTCGCCACGTCCAGCCTTTGGCAGAACATTTTGACGGGGAAGGCAGCTTAGCCTTATGGGCCGGAGCATTCCATCCATTTCCAACCGGCTTGACGCGAAAGTAGCCCAGTGGAAACGACTCGCAGGCGTGCTACGCGGCAAAGACAAACAAGCCTTTGACGATTTGATGGAATTGGTCCGTAGCCGGCGTACGGAGATTGACGCGGCAGATGAAGCCGGCGTATCCTGCGCCATCTTGTTGTCGGTGTGTTTGAATTTGATGGGGCGGTTAACGCATGACGGGCCTAAAGACGGGCAAAAACGCCTTGAATGAATGAGCGGAACGGTTGAGTCAGCTAGGGCTATCCGGATTAGGTTGATTTTTTGTTTTCTTTGACGTATTTTTTGAAGAACCATTGCACGAACGACGCATGCGTGTTCTTCGTTTGCGAACGTTCCAATGCATGGTAGTAACTGTTGCGGTTTTGATAGGGGATATTCAACATGGGGAACCCGTGCTTGTTGAGCACGAAGTTCATGAGCAGGCGGCTGATCCGGCCGTTGCCGTCGCCAAAGGGGTGGATTGTGACCCATTTGAGGTGGACCAACGCGGCCAATTCCACGGGGTGTGTCTTATCTTTGCTTTTAAGGTACCATTTGAAGAATTCGTCAACCAAGATGGGTACTTCGATGGGACTTGGGGGCAAGAACCGGCTTCCGGAGATGGCCACTTGGTGTTGGCGGATTAATCCTGCCAAATCAGGCTTGGTGGATTCCAAAAGCTGTCGATGCCAATCCAGGACCGTATTTTGGGTGAGGTCTTTTTTGTATTCAACTATTTTAAGGAATAGTTTTTCATGCGCTTGCGCTTCCTTGACGTCTTGGACCGGTTTGGACCTCGGAGTCAAGCCGCGTTCAAGCAAGTCGGCGGTTTCCCGGTAGGTCAGTTTGGAGCCTTCGATCCGGTTGGTGTCATAAGTGAATTTGACTGAAAACGTGAGGGTTTTTTTTTCCAACGCGCTTTTGGGCGTTTTTTCCAATTCCTTGGAATAATTTTGTTTGATTTGGTCCAATGCCGGGTACCATTGTTCCTTGTAGATTTCAGTCATGAACGCGCTTTCGGCCTTTTCCAACGATGGGGGCAATTTTCGTCCCAAGTATTTTTCACGGGTTTGGATGCCTTTTTTGGTCCTCAAGGTATGCCGGAGATAGTAATAGGTCTTGGTTCCGATCGTTTTTTTCTTCAGCGTGACCATCTCTTTACCTTACCCTTACATATTATTAAATTAATGGTTTTTAGTCAAAATGTAAGGACAACGGTTACGCGGATCGTCTGCTGAGTCTGCTCACCGGCCAACTGGTCGGCGTTTATTTTTACACTGCCCTCCACATGGCCATCAATGAATGGTGGAGAAAAAAATGGAAACGCATTCGAGAATTACGACTGGATCGTCGGTATCGTCCAAAGGCCTGAAAACAGGAAAATTGGAATTGGATGAAAAAAAACATCGATTCTGTGCCATCATCACCTGCGATCCCAACAAAGTCATGCATGAGATTCACGACCGCATGCCGGTAATCTTGGACCCAAGACAGAAGATGGTCTGGCTCGAAAAAGGCGACGGGGGCTTGTTGAAGCCGTTGGCGGATACGTTGACCGACTCATGGCCCGTAAGCCGATTGGTGAATAGTCCGGGAAATAACCGGCCAGATGTGATGAATAGGATGAAAACGTGATGTTCTAAAAAAACGGGAACAATATTGGCCCGGTTTCATTTTTTCTCTTTCAGCAGCGCTTCGATTCCGCCTTTGGCAGGCAAGGAGGCATACCGCGGAATCAAATGGATGTGCATGTGGGGGATGGTGCGTCCGGCGGCTTCGCCTTCGTTGATGCCGATGTTGTACGCGTCGGGGTTGTGGCTTGCGTCGATTTTCTTTTTGGCCGCTTTCAAGGCGTCTTGGGCGGCGATGAGTTCGTCGTCGTCCAGTTCGAAGAAGGATTCCTTGTGGGACTTCAAGATGGCCAAGTGGTGGCCGGGCGAGGCGGGGAACTTGTCAGCGATGACGTACCAGTAGGCGTTTTCGCAGAGGTAATTCGACGTGTTTTCTTTAAGTTGGCAAAAAAGGCAGGCCATGGTTGCATCAATTCTGCGGGCGGTTGGTCTTCTTTCCGAACCATTTTTCGGTTTCTTCGGCACTTCGAAGCGGCGGCTTTTCCGTGATTGTTTTCGTTCCTTTTTCCGACAAAGCCAGGTAATCGCTGACGTGGCGGCCGTATTTTTTATCGAACTGACGTTCAGATATGGGGTTGAACCGCTCGTGCATAGGAATCGGTGTTTCTTTGCCAATCTGCATCAAGACGCCGTGCATGTGCACATCCAAATCGTTTTGAGCGACCGAAGCTGACTCTAGTTGCTTTCGGATCCAATCATGGAGTTGAAGACGGGGTTCCATGGCGTTTACGCCGGAGAGACGTAGACGACGGTGTCGCCGCGCAGCAAGACGGTGCCGATTTTGCGTTTGACTTCGCCGTCGACCAGTTCTTCCGCGTTTTCCAGCACGAGGTTCATGTGCACGTCGAACGACGCCAGGGAACCACGGACTTCCAAGTTGCCCTTGAGGCGGATGAGGACGGGATTGTTCAACGATTGGTTCAATATGTCAAACGGTCGCTTTTCTGCCATAAAAAAATCACCTACTTTTCAAAAAACAAACGATGGTTACATTTGATTGCGCCGCTTCATTTTCCCGGGGTGCTTTTGCCGTATCATTTTGGAACGGGTACGGGTTTGACTTTTTTGCGGAACAAGTTGCTGAAAAACTCAAGAATACTCCGCAGGATGCCTTTTCTAGCTTTCGTTTCAGGCAGTATGACTGAGTGCCCGGTGATTTGTCCCGCCAACTTGGTCAACGCCAGCATGAATGGGCTGTGCGGCGACGACAACGCGATGGGGGTTTGGCTTGCCGACGCGCGGCGGACGGCGCGGTCATCCGGCAGGACGGCGGCTACTTTGATGCCCAACAAGGCCTCGATTTCTTTGGGTTTGATTTCCGTCGGGTCGTTCATCGACATGTTGACGATGGCGCCGTTGAGCTTCGTCCCTTTGCGTTCCAGGTAGTTCTTGACTTTCAATCCGTCGGCCATGGCCGGCGGCTCGGGCGTGAGGATGACGAAGGCTTCGGATGCCGCGTCCATGGCGGCTTTCGCGTCGGCCATCCATCCGGGCGCCGGGTCGATTAAGACGTAGTCGTATTTCTTTTCCAACTCCAGCACGGCGTCGCGCAATTTGTTGTAGTCGACGGAGGATAGGCGGTCGGTGGACAATTCGGACGGCACGTACCGCATGCCCCACGGGCCTTCGTACACGGCGTCGGCAATCACGTTCTCGCCGCTCAATACTTGGTTCAGCGTTATGGGCGTGCGTTCGACGCCCAATAAAAGTCCGATGTTGGCCATGGCCATGTCGGCGTCGACGATGACGACTTTCTTACCCGACTTTGCCAGGATGAGGGCCATGTTGAGGCAGATGGAGCTTTTACCCACGCCGCCTTTGCCGGAGGCGAACACGATGCTGGTCATGGGAGTTGGCCCTCCGGCAGGCCGGCGGGTTTTTGGCCGGGTTTGGTCAAGTCGTACATCTTGTATTTCCGCCCGGATTCATCCCCGGCGGCAGTTGAGGCATTTTGGATTTCCTTCCGCACTTCGTCTTCGAAGAAAGGAGAATACGCCGGCAGCTTGATGTGCCGCAGGCTTTCGTCGCTGGGCACGAACACGGCGTCTTCGTGGAATGCCAGTCCCAAGTGGATTTGTTCGACCGTCAACTCGATGACGTCGATGATGCCTGTCTTGTTCGACGCCGCGTTCAACACGCGTTGGAACGCCCGCTCTCCGGCTAACTCCTTGTTGAACGCGTAGTATTCGTACGTCGTGCCGACGATCTTGCCGGTGTCAATCAGCACGGTTCCTTCCTCGACGCCCGCTTGTCCTTTGATGGTGATGGCCAAGTAGCCGCAGAAGCGTTTGCGGCGCAATTCATCGATTAGGGCGACCAAGTCGGTGGACGCCGTGTCCAGATTGGTTTTCAACGTTTTTCCGGAAGGCAGGTTCATGTCGGAATCCGGCAGCCATTAGGCACGGGGAGTATAAAAATGAGGTTTTTTTTGGGCAACCGCGTTGGAACGAAAAAAAGCCACTTGGGAAAAACAACAAAAAAAAGGCCGGTTGGAAAAAACGAAAAAGGCTTGGGAAAGCAAATGAACGCGTTTTGGTCTTTTGCCGTTTGCTTCAACGAAGGTTTATTGGCGTAAGTTGATGACCAAATCGGCCGTGTTCTGCAACGCGGCGGAAAAGTCCGGTTCGGTGCCCACCACGATGGTTTCTTTTCCGTGTTCCTTGGCTTTGGTCAGAAGCGGTTTGAAGTCCGAATCGCGCGAACAGATGGCGATGGTGTCGATGTTGGGGTTGAACACGTACTCCGTTGCATCCACGGCCAGCGCCACGTCGACGTCGGAGGGGACGATGACGACTTCGAAGCCTTGGTTGGTCACCGCTTCAATCAGCTTGTCGGAGGCGTATTGGTCCAAAAACACTTTGGCGACTTTGAGTTTGCCTTGTTTAAGCAACCGGGCTTTGATTGTTTCGAGGTTGACGCCGAGTTCCTTGCGCAGCATGTTCGGGCCGTCAACGAAGCACGCAATGCGTTTTTCTTTCCTGCCTAGAGCTTCGCGGAGTTGTTTGAGCATGGAAGTCACCATTAGCTTTTACGCCTGATTCTTTTAAGCTCGTCGTTGAATTCTCTTCTTTTTTCATCGCTTTCTGGCCACGGGATTACGATTTTTGCCCCATGTTCACGGGCGTTGATTTTTCGTCCCGTATTTTTTGCCCACGCGATGACGGGTATCCCAACGTCCACGGCATGCTTGATGGCCGTTAACCCCTCGGTTCCGCTTTCCGTCCGTTCCTGGTCGACCACCACGGCTGAAAGCAAATCTCCGTTCTGACTCAGGTAATTTTTAAAGTCCTCTATCTTTGAAAAAATGGCCACGCCGTTTTCCGTAATGGTGCGGTTTGCGTTGAGATGTTCCCCTTTGTCAGGAACAAATGCGGCAACGTGATTCGGAAGGTTCAGCCCAAGGGCCATTTGGATGGCGAAAAGCATTTTCGGAAAGCTGGAGGGTTTTTCAAGGAAGTGCATTCCTTGTCTTTTTAACGCGTGCCAGTCATCCTCAATTCCGGCGTGAATGAGTGTAGGTAATCCGTATTCGGCGGCCGTTGCTACGACTCCTTCTCCGGGACGTTTTTCACCACTTCGCACGTGGGTCATGACCAAATTGATTTTTCCGTGGTTTTCGGATAGGTACCGATTTGCTTTCTGGTGGTCCCCAAACTGTATCCAGTCGTATTGGGGAAATGCGTCGGTCATGAATTTCCGTATCGTCTTGTGGGGTTCTACGTGCAATATCGTGGGCTTCATAATCGAAAAACCTTTTTCCCGTTTTCCAATATTTGCGCCTGCACGTCCTTTAAGTCTTTGTCCAGGGTGGTTGCGATGTGTTCGTAGACTTCACGGACGTTGGAAGGTTCGTTGCGGTCCGGCCGGGCGCCTAATGGCGTTTGTTCGGTGTTGGCGTTTTTCGGCGTTTGGGCGGAATTGCCGCTGCCTTTGGTCGTGCCGCCTTTCCAGCCGTACGGCGAATCCGTCTCGCAGAGCAGGCGGTCCAACGGGGCTTGCTTGATGATGGCGGTTCGGTCCTTGCTTTTGACCGTCGGCAAACTCAAGAAGCACCCGGTTTCGAGGGCTACTTTGGCGTGGTTTTTTTCGAGGAAGAAGTGCAGCACGTGCGTTGCTTTGTACGACGGCAAGATTTGGAGGACTTCTTCGACGGCTTTGCGGGTGTGGATGACGCAGGCCAAACCGTTTTTCTCGGCGAATGCCAATTGCTCTTCGAAAACCTGGCGCTGGCGGGCTAGGGTTTCCGGACCGAAGTAGTGCAAGTCCAACCCGATTTCGCCGATGGCGGCCAATTTCTTGGCTTTGTGCGCGGCTTGCAAAAAGGCCATGTGCGGTCCGAGGTCTTCAGAAGCGGCGTGGAACGGGTCTAACCCGCAGGCCGCCTTAAGGACGTCGGGATATCGGGCGACCAAGTCCAGCTGGTTGTGGTTACTCTGCCGGTTGGTGCCGTGCGTGACGGCCACGGTTTTTGTTTCGCGCATGCGGGCGATGATGGCGTCCAGCGCGTGCGGGTCGTTCGGGCTGCTGAAGTCGGCGTGGTCCAGATGGCAGTGGGCGTCGAAGTATTGCATCCATTGGTTTTTGGAGGGGGCTTTAAATAAGAGTTTTCGCCTATTCGGTACGTCGTTTTTGGCTTTCGTTGGCCGTCGTAGATGATTTTTCTCGCTTTAGCTGAGGTGTTGTGTCGTGTCAGATCGGATTTTTGCCCAGATGGGCGACTTGAGAATCGGAAAATACGTCATCATCGACGACGTGCCTTGCCGCGTGGTCAGCATGGACAAGTCCAAGCCCGGAAAACACGGCGCGGCCAAGCTCCGCATCGAGGCCATCGGCTTGTTCGACAGCGGCAAGCGCAGCTTGATGAAGTCCACTGACGCCGACGTCGAGATTCCCATCGTGGAACGCAAGCGCGCGCAAGTCGTCAGCCTAACCGGAAACCTCGCCAATTTGATGGATTTGGCGTCGTACGAGACGTTCGACGTGTCCATCGACGAAGAAATGATGAAGGACTTGGAAGTCGGAAAGGAAATCCAATACATGGTCGTCATGGACCGCAAGCTCTTGCTGCGCGTGTACGACAACGAGTGAGTCTTGGGTGCTTGAACTTCGATTTGTGCGGGAAAACGCCGACGCCGTCCGCCAGAACCTCCTCAAACGCGCCAACCCCGACGTTTTGAAACGTCTGGATTCCTTGTTGGCGGCGGACAAGGACTACCGTGCCGCATTGGCCAAAGTCGAAGCCGTCCGCCAGCGCCGCAACACGATTTCCAAAGAAATCAACGACGCCAAGAAAGCAGGTACGGATGCGGCCGCGCTGTTCAAGGAAGCAAAAAACTTGCCCGACCAAGTGGCCAAAGTCGACGCCGCGGCGCAAGAGAAGCTGGCGGAAGTCAGCCGTTTGCTTTCCGGCATCCCCAACCTGCTTCACGATTCCGTTCCGACCGGCAAAGACGAATCCGGCAACGTGATGGTGCGCGAATGGGGCGGACAGGCCGTTCCGGATTTCGGCGTGCAAAGCCACGTCGACTTGATTGAAAAGCTGGGCGTGGCCGACATCGAGCGCGCCGCGAAAGTCTCCGGCTCCCGTTTTTACTTTTTGAAGAACGAATTGGTCTTGTTGGACTTGGCGTTGCAGCGCTTCGCGTTGGATGCGTTATACAAGAAAGGCTTCCAGCCGGTGTACCCGCCGTTTTTGATGCGCCGCGGGCCGTACGAAGGCGTCACTGATATGAAAGACTTCGAAGACGTGATGTATAAAATCGAAGGCGAAGACCTATACTTGATCGCCACGTCGGAGCACCCCATGGCTGCCATGCACATGGACGAAGTTTTTGCCGAGGAGAATCTACCGCTCAAGTATGCCGGCGTATCCGCATGTTTCCGTAAGGAAGCCGGTGCACACGGCAAGGACACCAAAGGCATCTTCCGCGTGCACCAGTTCAGCAAGGTCGAACAATTCGTCTTCTGCAAGCCGGAAGACTCCTGGCGCATCCACGAGGAACTGCTGGCCAATGCCGAAGACGTGTTCCAAAAACTGGAAATCCCGTACCGCGTGGTCAACATCTGCACCGGCGACATCGGCTCTGTGGCCGCCAAGAAGTACGACATCGAGGCGTGGATGCCGGCGCAGGGAACGTACCGCGAAGTGGTGTCCTGCAGCAACTGCACGGCGTACCAGGCGGTGGGGCTCAACGTCAAGTACGGCAAGTACGGCGGCCAAAAAGAATACGTGCACACGTTAAACAGCACGGCGATTGCGAATCCGCGGGCCATCGTGGCCATCTTGGAGAACTTCCAGACCGCGAGCGGCTCGGTCAAGATTCCCAAGGTCCTTCATACTTATTTGCCGTTCAAGGAAATCGCGGCCAAAAAGCCGAAACCAGGAGTAAAGAAGAAATGAAACCTGCTTTTTTTGCCTTGCTGTTCGGCTTCTTCCTAGTGGCCGGCTGCCTCCAAAATGGTTCGACGTCCAACCCGACTCCGTCGCTTGCGCCAACCGCATTGGCGTCCCCGGGTCCGACGGCTTCCGTTTCCGTCCAAGCCACGCCCACGCTCCAGGCATCGCCCTCCGTTGCACAACTAAAGTGCCAAGTGGACTCTGATTGCGTCACAGATGGCTGTTCGGGCCAAATTTGCCGCTCGAAGCTGGATGAAGGCGTGATGACGACGTGCGAGTACAAGGAAGAATACGCCTGCTACAAACCGGACGGCTGCCTCTGTCAATCGGGAAAATGCGTGTGGAGCGCCGAAACGACGGCGTGCGTGGCGAAAGTCTCGACGGCAAGCGGATCTGCTTTGCCGCCCCAAGGCGAAGGAGAATCGTTTGATGCATCAAGAGCTTGCGTGAAGCTTTGTGAAAACGAGAAAGCGAAAGGGCGCAACTTTTCTGCCGGCCCGTGCCTCTCCGATGCCGTCATCAAAAACTGGGTGTGCGACGTGGCCCACGACCCCCGCCAAGACGTCGACAACTTGGAGCAAAACACGTGCCCGGCGTTCGGCGTAACCGCGCAACGATTCGTCGAAGTCGATGAAAACTGCCGGATTATCGTTTCCCAATGAATGTTTATATGGCGTACTGCATTCAATTGACCCATGGAAAAAATACTCCGCTTTTTGTCATCCTATGCCGTTCCACACGATTTCCGACCTGGGATGGACCGGAGGTTTGACGTGCATGCCATCCGCGGGCTTGAAGACATCGCGCACGGGTTCATTAACGCCAACGGAGGCGCCGACTTTATTCATAGGATCGTGCAATCCGCCCAACCGGATAAAACCCAAGGTCCAGTCATGCGCAAACATTCCAAAATCGCGGCTATCCACATTCCGGTTGAAGTGGTAAAGCCCGGTACCAAGATTAAACCCCGGCATGTGGATGACCGACACGTCCATGTTTCATTCCAGTCCGGTCAGGACCCCCGTAATGATCGGGGACAAAATTTATCTGAGAATGCACGCGACCTCCATCGTATTTGGGAACGCATGAAGCTATTATCACTCCTTCGCGTCCGCCAATTGAGGACGTCAGTGCCGTTGTTTGTCGTGCATAGTCCCGAAGCCCAATATATGGTTTCCATCGAAAGTAAGTTGCCTACGTTAGCGGAACGCCTTAAAGAACTGCGAAAAAATGGCCGAGGGGAAGAGGAGCAAAAATTGAGGAAAAAATTTCAACAATATCTTTACACCTTGGAGCATGAATATGGCATAAAACCCGGCACGACCTATACGGGAGACTATTTTGTCCACCATCCGAGCGGCAAGAAGAAAACACCCCAATTCCTTCTCATTCTTCCCCACGGAGGCCGCTTACTTCCGCTGAAGGAAAAATGGCGTAAGAAACTAGTCCGATTGCTGAATAAAAAGAAAAACGTTAAACTTGCGCAGTCGTTGGAAAATAACGATGATGTTCAATCGCTTGACCTGGATATTTTCAAAGCGGCTTGATTCCCAACGCGCTTAGCACCATGCCTAATACCAAGGCGAGCAGGACGGATGCGACGATGAGCGTGACGTACGAGAGGGCTTTGATTTCGTAGACTTTGCGTTCGACGATGGATTCGGTCTGTTGTTCGAATTCGGCCAATTGGCTTTGGTCGGACTGCAGTTGCAAAAGTTGTTTTTCGATGCGGTCCAGTTTTTGGGATACGCTGGCTGAAGAAACATCAGGGGTTTGGTCGGCTTGGCGTTTGGCGTTGGCGGCGCTGGAACGGGGGATGGTTTTTTTGCCGCGTCGGAGCGCGTTTTTGCCTCGGAATTTGGTGCGGGTTGACATGGGTTCTACCGAAGGCTATTAAACGGCTTCCGGATATATTAGTTGTCCTCTCAAAGGTCCCGCCATGACGCGGGCTAACGGCGGTTTCCATGTGGGGTGGCAGCCATCGTAGGTTTTTGCGGCGGACGCTTTTGCTTTTGTTTTGCATCCGTTGTTTTTGGCTTTCGAGTGGGTGCGTAAGATTTTCGGGGTTGTAACGCGTGGAGGACTTTGTACAGGTTTTTGAGAATTTCCTTGCCGAACAGTACCCGGGGGAAATTACCGACCTGTTCGAGAACTACCCCAAGAAGCGCAGCTTGGCGGTGGACTACAACCTCTTGGACAAGTCCTTTCCTGAACTGGCGCAAAAACTCCAGGAAAAGCCGGACGAGGTCATTGCCGCTGCCGAAAAGGCCATCCAGAGCCAGAAGCCCATCGTGTTCGAAGACGAGCGGCCGCTTCACGTGCGTTTTTTCAATTTGCCATCCACGTTCGAGACGTCGGTCATGAATTTGGGCGCCGATCATTTGGACCAGTTGTTCCGCATCGAAGGCGTCGTCAGCTGGGTCACGGAAATCAAGCCGTTGATGAAGACGTCGCTGTAGCAATGCATCCACTGCCAGACGACCATCAAGACGGCGACGGATAAGTCGTCCATCAAGCCACCCGGCATCTGCCAATGCGGCCGCCGTGACTTCAAGCTCTTGGAAAAAAGCGGTTCCAGTTCGTACATCAACGTCCAACGCGCGCAGATCCAGGAATTGGTGGAAAAGCTGCGCGGCAATGCGCCGACGGCCAGCGTGGAAGTCTGGATGGAAGACGACTTGGTCAACTTGATGGTGCCCGGCGAAAAATTCATCGTTTCCGGCGTCCTGCGCTTGAAACCCGTCAAGGAAGGAAAAGTCAAGTCCGCGGTGTACGCCAAGTTCATCGACG